>Ga0208667_1000492_pt1 | contig 16749 bp, 10 predicted proteins | sample 11BtaG_FD_184085 | JGI IMG/M metagenome (GOLD analysis project Ga0208667, IMG submission 184085) | Marine viral communities from the Subarctic Pacific Ocean - 11B_ETSP_OMZ_AT15265_CsCl metaG (SPAdes) (version 2) | ecosystem: Environmental > Aquatic > Marine > Oceanic | place: Pacific Ocean... | reverse complement strand
ACATCCTTGAGACGTGTTTCGACTGGCTTACCTTTTTCGTCGAGGCTCCCTAAGTCGAGGCCGTCTAAGTCAATTAAGTTTGACATACTTGGCGAGTATATTGGTTTGGCGCGTAATGTCAATCATTTGGGTAAGCCTCCTCCATAATCTTCTCCATCCGCACCCAGTGAGAGCGTCCGTCTCTAGTCTTGAGTCGGATGTATTCTTTCTCCCCGATGTCTTTAGTAGTCACTAAGAAGGGGACGCCCCTGTATTTTTTGCCTGTGTTCTGGTATTTCCAGACGGCTCCGTAAGGCGTTACCTTGTAATCGGGGTAGTCGGCTACCACCACGAACTCCTCGTCCGGTAAGCCGTATCGGACTACAGTCGGGTTGTCGTGGTTCACCTTTCTATACACACCGTCGTCGTCGGTAACAAAGGAGTGGTGTCTCAAGCTCTTCCAGTAACGCTTAATCTTTTTATCGGTTTTAAGGTTGTAGATGTAATCGTCGTCGGTCAGGGCGTAATGGGACGCCCCTTCAACGGGTGTCCAGTCTTCTGGTATGTGGTGTTTGGTCATGTCGGAAGTCGGTAAAAAAAACTTTTCTCTGAGGCTCTTAGTCTCTTATAATATATTATAAGAGACTATACGTCTAGGAAAAAAGTTTTTTTTTGTGTTTTAGGTGCGGGTTTTCCAGCACTCCATATCCGTAAAAAAAACTTTTCTCTGAGGCTCTTAGTCTCTTATAATATATTATAAGAGACTATACGTCTGGGAAAAAAGTTTTTTATTGGGTTTTAAGTGCCGCTTTTCTAGCATTACGCTTTGCCATGATTTTAGCCTTGTTTTTGCGGTAATACTCTTTGTTGTAATTCTTTACGCGGTTTTTGAACGCCTCATACTCCTCCGGTTCAAGGACTTTTGCCACCTCCAATTTCCGAGAGTAGCTGTATTTTGTCTTACGGTAATACTCATTTTGGTAGTCGAGCCTCTTTTCCCGATTCTTCAAATAGTATTCCTTCTTCTTTTTTGGGTCGTAATTCGCCATGCCTAACTCTAGCCGAAAGCCAGACCCCCGTCAATTTTTTTCTAAACACACATATATACATGCGCACGCCACGCAAAAAAGTCGAGACCCCCCCGTGGCGTATCCCGAACCCCGAACCCCGAATCAACTATCATACCACCCCATCACGATACGACGATGCGTGATTAGTGGTGAGGGGATCAGGATGCGGGAATCAGGGAAGCGGGATTCACTGGTCGGTGGATCGGCGAGGAGGCGGGGCGTTGCTCTGCATCAGGTCTCCGGTCTGGTCTGGTCTGGTCTGGTCTGGTCTGGTCTGGTCTGGTCTGGTCTGGTCTGGTCTGGTCTGGTCTGGTCCACGATTCCCGAAACCCGATTCCCTGTCTCCCCCTTCCCGCTTCCCGCTTCCCTGTTCCCGCTTCCCGCTTCCCGATTCCTGATTATCGAAAAAAAGATTCGATTGTGCTTGCAATAGGTCAATTCCTTTTCTTGGCCCTCAGATGCGATCTGAGCGCGTTTACCCCCATCCGGCTACTAGTATTCAATTTCTTTTCAAAACGCGATTCTGAGCGATTCGATGTTCTGTTGAACAGTGAAAAGGGCATCGGAAACTTTGCCTCTATATAGTGGTCAAATTGAGAGGGAGCCGGAACAGCGAGAAGGGGTTGAGTGATAAGGGATTAGGGAGAAAAGAAAAGAAATTGAAGATTTTGCTTGAGAAAACGAACGGTTCAATTACTTTCTAGTCATCGCCACAACGGCGTGAGTTGAGTCGAGAGACCGACTGCCAGTTCTTTGAAATCGCAAAATAGTTTAAGCGTCTTTTAAATAGCACGGGTCACCGACCCGTTTCGCTATTCCCCGCTTCGGCGGGGCGTAGCTCTCAGCTACCAGTCCGCTGGTGGTTGTGAGCTATGAATAAAACAATGAAAAAAAGCACGACGAATATATCACTAATGAACGGCGATGGAGAAGTAAGATGGGTCTCGGCCCACGGCTATCATTGGGAATGGGAGGGATTCACATTCGTGATCCACCGTCCAGTTGATCCGAATGATCTCGGAAACCAACCGTTCAAGTCGAAAGGGTGGGTCATGTCTGAGACCAATACTGGAGCAAAAGTGAATGCGTTCTCCTGCGCTACACGTGATGCTCTCATCAGCTACATGACTGACAAGCTCAACCTCAATGGGGTTGATAAATTCTCCCGCCTTGTCGCAGCTAACCTCAACAAGCGACGTGATGCGTTGCAAAATAAGGGTTAGTTTTAGATCTATTCCCCGCTTCGGCGGGGCGTAGCTCTCAGCTACCGGACATCCGGTGGTTGAGAGCTATGGAATACGAACAATACAACTACGCTATTATGAATGAAGACGGTCTCTACTACCGAGGCACAACCTATGGTGATGAGAGAGACTGGTCTGCCGAAACGAGGGGCTGTTACGACGGCGCATTTACTTACAGTCTGAACGGTGCATGGAAAAAAATCTGCACCTTTCCAGAGATGTTCGATAAATGTGAGGTTGTCTACCTCTAACCCTAACAGCTACCACCCCGCTCCGGCGGGGCGTAGCTCTCAGCTACCGGACTCCGGTGGCTGAGAGCTATGAAAGCACTAGAACAGATGAGGGCAGAATGCCCCAAAGAATACGCCGCATTTCTGGCAGCACAAGCTGCTGGAAAAAAGATCACCGGACTCTCGATCTCCGGCGATACTGAAAACCTCGCAGAGCTTGAGAAGCATCTCGATTTCGAGCCTTCCCTACCCGCTTCCAAGGAAGCGAAGAAGAGGATGCTATCCCACTACCGAGCCGAGGCTCGTAAGGGAATGCTGGGTGACGGCATCTTCCTGATTGACTAACCCTAACCGCTACTCCCCGCTCCGTCGGGGCGTAGCTCTCAGCTACCAGTATGCTGGTGGTTGAGAGCTATGGAAAAACAATACACAGTCCTGATGGACTACCGCAATGGAGGAAATGCTGAGAAGAATTTCAGCAACCGTGAATCAGCGATCCGTTTCGCTAAGGAGGAGCTTAGCTGGGAGGAGACACTATTTGTGTCGGTCTTGGAGGAGGACGAAAACTCCGAAAAAGAGATCTTCAACGAAGAGGGATCTTTCGCTTAACCATCAACCTGAACTACGTCATGAAAATCGTATCAGAATTCACCTACGAAAAGAAGGCTCTCCCCTCCGGCAAGCTCACCGCACGCTGGATCTCTTCACGCTGCACCACTCAAGTGTATCTCAGTGGTCGCTACCTCACTGGTGTGGATGGAGAGACCGATGAAGAATGCTACCGTGAGCTACACGCTCATTACGATTGCGATCCAGATACTCGGATCGCCTTCCAATGAACCCTGAACCCCTGCACCATGCAAGACGCATGGTGCAGTATTCAGGAGTCACAACGACCGACCTGAACTGAACCAATAAAGAAAGAAAGAATAAACATTATGTCACATCAAATTACATCCATTGATTCCGTTGTAGTCCCCGAAGGTTCCAAGTATCGCACTTGGCACGGGCTAGAGCAGACATCGGCAAAGCCGATCACGTTGGAAGTCGCGAGGGATTACGATCTCTTGCCCGTTGTCCGAAAGTCTCCGATCCATGTAGCGGGTAATCACCCGCCGATTGAGAACTTCAAAGCCCTCACAACGTGGGACAAGAACGGTGAGCTTACCACGCTCGACGTTGTCAGTGATCGCTACTCGATCATCCAGAACGAGCAGGTCTTCAAGACCATGTCGGAATCCTTCAGAGGAACCGGACTGGAATACACCCTGTCCTGCATCGGAACTTTAGGAGGACTCAAAAAGTTCTTCATCTCCGTTGCAGTAGGAGATGACGCTGGCGGTTTCACCGTGAACGGTGACAAGTTCCACGGCAACGTGAACTTCATCACCAGCCACGATGGTGGCTCGTTCCATGCCCATGATTCCCTCACCCGCATCGTGTGTGCCAACACCCTCCGGTCATCCATGGCCGGAAATAAAAACGTCAAGTTTAAGATCAGGCACAAAGGCGATACGAAGGCGAAGTGCGCTGACCTCTCCCGATACCTTCAGGAGGTGTTCACTGCCCGTGACGAGTTTGCCGAGAACATGGGCAAGCTGGCCGACCAGAAGGTCGGTGGCGATGACATCAAGCAGATCGTCGGTGGCTTCTTTGTGAAGGAAGCATTCAAGCGTGGCGAGAAACTGGAGGAGGGTTTCAAAACCCGCTCTCTCAACATGATCGATGGCATCACTGACCTCGCCTTCAGTGGTAGAGGAAACAGTGGACGGTCTCTCTACGATGCCCTCAACGGAGCGACTGAGTTCTGGACGAGCGGTGACGGCGTAGGCCGGACAGCGAGTGCTGGCAAGAAAGCCTACAGTTCCGAATTCGGAAACGCTGCTGCCAGCAAGGAGAAGTTCTCCGAGTATCTGATCAGAGGCGAGTTTGAATCCTCGCTTCAGGAGGATACAAAGCGCATCCTCGCTCTCACTTCCTAGTGAGTCTTGATACACTGCCCCCTCCAGCCGGAGGGGGTAGTAATCAGGAATGAGCCTGAACTTAAACCCTAAAAATAAAATGTATAAGTATACAGAAATTGAGCTGCAATCGCTCCCACCGTCATTCGGCGGTAATAATGAATACGGTTCTGAGACCGTCACCTGCTTCTCGCCCTCACCTAAGAAGGCGGTAGCGATGGAAGGAACCATCACCCGCTCCCGTGAGGGAGTCGAGGGCGTCCCCGTCCTCTTGAATGCGACCCTAGTCGCCCCCAACGGTCGAGTCGTTTTCGACCGCTGGGATTAACCCCGAACCCATAAACAGAAACCAATAAACCAATGAGCAAAACACAGCTAGCAATCTCGGCAACGATCTTTCTCGTTGCCGTATATGCCATCCACACCGTCGGCCTCGATAACATCGTTCGCCGAATCATCTCCACAGTATTCACCGACCTGTAATGAACTACGCAAGACAACGCCACAAACCGGAATGGTATCGTTCCGACGATACCAAACTTTACCACTCAGCTACGTCAGGCTCATCACCATTCAATGAGTGGTATGAGTTCGACGATAGGGCGGAAGCCGTCGATCATTTCGCAGATGCGATTCAGATAGAGAACTTCTGCTGGATCGGTGGAGAAATCTTTCACATCGAAGATGTCGATTACGATGAGGTGAGCGAAGGTTTCGTCAGGGTTAAGGGTATGCAACCAGCTAACCTAGCAGACGTAGTCCAATCAATAAGCAGATTCTGATATGAGCTACCTAGAAATCGTCGGCTTGATTCTGATCACGCCGTTAGTAATCGTCGTGGTCGCCGCGAGCATGATCAAATCGGAAGCTCGCCGGATCGAAAAGATGAAAGCCCGTGCCGATAAGAAGAAAGGGAGGCGTTCATGATCTACTTCACCGACACAAATCCCGACGAGGCGGCGAGCAATCTCTGCGACCGTCACCTGCGTGCGACCGTGAGATTCACCCAAAAAGTGTTCGCGGAAGCCGCTGAGAATCGCGCACAGCATCGCGACCCGTATATCCGGTGGGGCTGTTCAAGTCTCACGAACTTAAAATGGGTCGTTGAACATGGAAACGCGGCGGCCCATGAGCTTTACTATCGATTCCATAAACCCGTCCGCATCGAAGACAGCTTGCCTTTGATCAGGGCCAGAGAGAAAATGGACTCTCTGAGCCTCCCGCCCGTAGATCCTGATCATATCTTTTTTCCTGATGAAATAGATAAGGTGAGGGAGTTCTACCGTTTAAAGGTTTTTCCAAAATCGAGATGGACAAGGCGGTATCCGCCTGATTGGATGCACCCGTCACTTCTGGTGAAGTGACAAATCTTTGGTGGCATAGCAACGAAGGAGGCAGGGAGAAATCCCTGCCTCCTTTTTTTGTGTCCTTTTGAAATTAAAAATGGACAAGGGAGCCGCCGCCTGATTAGATCTCCACGCCGCAAAAAAAGAGAAGTAGCGGTATTTCATAGCATAGAACGAAAAGGAGGTAGGGAGAAATCCCTGCCTCCTTTTTTTGTGCCTAGAAATAAGTGGGAAAAATCGGCCAGAAATTTCCCACTTACTATCATAGATTAATCCACGCAAGCTCTACTCAGATTCTGTAATAGGCCGGACAGGAATGTAGCGGTTGATCTTTGAGGCGTGGTCGTAGATCTGCTGCGCTCGCGCCCTACCGTAATCATCAGTCCTTGGGTCGAGCAGGCTCTCGATAATGTATTTGAACGACGGCCTGTCCATGTATCCTTTACTCAGCAGAGCGACCCGATCTCGACCCAGCTTCTTATCCTTCATCCCCTTGAGGAGGTCGGTGTCGGTGAGTCCGAGAGAGGCGAACCCTTTATTGATCCGCATCAGTTCGTAGTTAAGGAGGCGTCGATCCTCGATGTTCTCATCGATGATGTCCGCTACATCTCCGTCGCTCATAGGGACGTTACGCTTCACCGCGTTGAGTCCGCTCTTCACGTTGTTGAACCTATTGTTAAGATCCAGCAGGTATCGCGAATATTGTTTCTGGAGATCGACATCATGGATACGGAACGGCATCGCGCCGTCCATAATCTCAAGAGTCATGCCCTTCAGAGATCCGGTTGCCCATCCCTCGAAAAAATCTTTACCGAGTCGCGGAGCGTATGCCTCCTTGGCGATGTGGCCTAAGATCTTCGATCCGGCTTCCATCGGACCATCGGCCCCCTTGTTCCAAATTGGTTTACCCGTTGATGGGTTAATGTTTCGGCGAGCCTCAGACACTGCTCCCGCGAGAATCTGATCGTCTAAGTATTGATCCCTCACTAAGCCTAACGCGATGGCGGCTCCCGCTTCAGTGAACTCACCTCTGCGGATGTTCTCATACCCTCGCAGGAACGGATCGACCAGTAGCGAGTATGGATTGACGTAGGTCAGGTCAACCGACTTCAGCTCACCGTTCCATCTGTAATAGAAGAACGTATGCCCTCTGAGGTAATCTGGAATGGATGCACGCATTGCCTCGTCCTCCTCATCTCCGATGCCCGAAAGAGCGGCGAGTGCCATCGGAAGAGCGGAAGAAAGAACTCCGAGCGTTCCGGTCATCCAGATCATTCTATTTTTACCTCTCCGAACCAGAACAGGATTGCCACTGGCGATCTCTTCATTGGCGAGCTTGTACGTGTTGATCACGATTCGCGGAACCTCCATCTTGAATCGGATGAACGGGGCGAACAGCAGGCCGAGGCCGGACTTCGTGAACGCTGCGACGGCTGGCGGTGCTTGGCTGTATGCCTGCGAGGTCATGACTACCTTGCGTGCGGCCAGACGCTTGATCTGCGTGTCGCTCATAGCGGCGAGGTTGTTGACCCCCACTTTGCCGTCCTTGACCGTGCTTGTGTCGGCGGCTTTTGCTTCCATCAGGATTGCCAACTCATGGTTGTAGTAGGCGATCTTGTAGGCGGCGTCGAGAGCGGCGGATAGATCCTGCGCCTTCTTCTCAATCATCGCTAGACCCTTAGTGACTTTATTGAGTTTCGTCTTTTCACCTAAGTCTTCGAGCTGCTTCCTGATACCGTCGGGAGTCACCTTACCGTTCAGGAGGTCTTTCAGAACTCCGGCGCGGAGTTCGTCACCCATGATGTTCAGTCCGATAAGCTCGCTAATCTCTGGGTCAATCTCACCGTCTTTGAACACGCCGACAGTGCCTTTCGCCATTTCAGCGATCATCTTATCGTAGCGGAGAAATCCCTGTGAGGTTCCGAACAATAAGTTACCGATCCCGTTACGTAAGTAGAATCCGATGGAGCCTAGAGTCTTAGCTGCCATCGCCTTACCGCTAAGGTTAGCGGCTAAACCAACAGCTCCCTTAACAGCTTTCTCCGCTGTGTCGGCGTATCCCATCGAGAAGGAGTCCATGAGCGCAACGTCCAGAATCTCTTTGAATTCAGGATCTACCAGCATTCCTGAGAGGGGGTCGTTCTTACTCGGAGCACCCGATCTAGCGGCCTCAAAGTTAGCATACTTGGCGCGGCTCTCTGCGGTAGCTAACTTCTCTTTCACCGTGATCATGACGCCCGTGTCCTTGCCGTATTTCACCATCTGGTTCAGGAATGCCTGCTGCGACGCGATTGTCGCGACGGTAGAGTAAGTCCGAAGAATCAAATCAGTGCCAGTCTCTGACCCGATTTCGCCGAGAAGATTTCGGATCGGCTCCGGCAGCTCTTTACGGCGTCTGAGGTTGTCCTCAATCATCTTGTAACCTTTAGGCGTGGCCGTAGTCGAGTCTCTGCCGCCCTTCTCATACTGCATCAAGAAGGTGTTAAGCGAACCCTGCGCGTATGATCCATGTGGGCTGCTTTGGTTCTCTCTTTCGAGGAGTGTGCGAGCTTCAACCTTGGCGCGTGACTCGTCCATGCCTCCGTCAACCAGCTCCTTGACCTTAGTTTTTTTGTATTGGTCCTCAAAGAACTCCATAGCGGCGTCCCTCACATCTTGATAATCGGGATCTTCCCTCACCTTCTGGAGGTAAGACGAGTCGGTAAACATCCTATAACTGCGGGTAATGTAGATGCCTCCGGTCTTAGAGATCTTGGCTCCAATATTTTTATCGAGGCCAGAGTCAACGAGTTTCTTCTGGAGCGGGATGATCAACTTCTGCCGTATGTCGATAATGTGAGCGGCTAGCTCTGGAGAGTCCTTAGCGAGGTCTCTCAGAGCGGCGTCGCGGTCGGCTTCCCTAGACTTGCGAGCCTCTTCGTAAGCTCTATCGGTGGCCTCAGTTCTCGCATTATGGGCGAGTCCCTTTAAGGAGTCAGCTTGTTCGTCAGTGATCTCGCCTGCTTTGCGCTTCCTCTCTGCGTCGGCGTGTGCGTCGTCGTAATCTTTCTCGATAGCGTCAAGCACCTCATCAGTAACCATGTTACCTGTGTAGTGTCCCTGCGCGAGAGCGATCATTTCCATCGGCGCGTTTTCGTATCCGCCGTAGGTCTCCTTAATGAGTTTATCCATCTCCTGTTTATAGACGGCGACGTTAGCCTCAGTAAGTCGCTTGTAAGCGTCTCGGTTCTGGATCACTCGGCGGAAGGCTTCTGGAAGCTCGCCAGCGAACACCTTATTCAAGAACTCCATGATGAAGTTCTTAGGCTTTCCGGTCTCGGTCTCGTATACAGGGATCTCAAGGAGATCGACCACTGCGGAGAAGTCTATGTTTGACCCTGTCGGCTGGCCGGACGGCGCGGCTGCGGCTGCGGTGGGGGCCGAATACAGAGGTAGTTTTATGGTCTCAGCTCCCTCATCTGCTTTTCTGAAAACGAGTTCACGTTGAGAAACACCAGCGGACGGTGGGAAGATGCTGTCTTCCTCCGATTTTTTAATTGGGTCTGTGTTGCCGTCATACGGATCGGCTGCTTTTTTTGGGTTAGGTTTCTTAGCCGAGTAAACTACGTCTTTCCACAGGCTGGACTCACTCAGAACGTGGACTACAGGTGTCTCTCCCGAAGTGCTGCGTATAGAATATGGGTATGAGTCATGGAAGTCAGTCTCGACGGCTTCGACCTCTCCCTTCATCGAGAGAACAGCGTAAACCCGCCCAGATGCTTTCTTATCCTTTTGCTGAAATTGCTGGAAGGTCTTGACCAGTGGCTCTGCAAAAAGATCTGCCATTCCCTGCATGACTGATGCCTTTGCGAGTTTGCCTTTAGGTATGTCAGATTTATTGTATAGGTTCTTGTCACCAGCCAGAAGGTTAGCTATGTTCAAAGCCTGATTTTTCTTTTTATCGAAAGCGGCTTTTTCCTTTGGGCTGAACTTCTTCTGAACTTCCGCTGTAGGCAGTTTCATGCTGTCAGCTATTGCTGATGATATCTGAGCGATAAAGGAACCGCGTTGTTGGAACACTGACTCTTCAGGGAGGAGATTCTTTTTCATCTCCTCTATGTTTTTAGCCAGTCCGTCTTTCAGCTTCAGTTTCCTTGAAAATTCTTTGATGGTGGTCGTCTCGACTCCTGTATCTTTGTTTTTCTTTTTAATAACTACTTTCTCTTTACTGGCATTAACAATAGCACGGTTTACGACCGCCTCAGTGATCCCATACTTCTTGGGGTTCTTGGCTAGAGTGGCGAACAGGTTGACCGCTCCCGTAGCCATTGTTGTGGAGCTAAACATCTTCTCGATGGGAGCGGACGTGAGAGCCATCAGAATAGTTCCGTTGTTGCGCTTGGATATCTTGTTAAGGTTTTCCGCCATGTTCACAGCGGCGTCCTTGGTAGATGCCCAGAAATACCCTTGGTCACCGAACATGACTGGGTAGTAAACACCTCCCTTGCCGTCTACGACCTTATCGCCCTCGACCTCCAGTGTGCCTGCCATTGCGCCGTCAGGTTGGTGGAGCATGACGGCCATTCCCTCAAACTGGTCGAGGGATTGCTGTATCTTAATGTATCCGTTCTTGATCTTCTCGTAAAACTTCCCGTCCTCTTTGACGTAGATGTGTTTAACTATGGGGTCACTCGCACTGGCGATTTCTGGCGGGATCTCGGCGGGTGTAGTAGCACCAGCCACCGGAGCAGAGTAAAGGATACTGCTTTTCTTCTCATCGAACCGCTGGCTCAAGGGGATCACGTTGCCGTTAGCGTCACGGGTGATGGGGTCGGCGGATTTGATAAAGGATGCATCTCTAAATGCGACTGATACTTCTTCTCCGCGATTTCTGCCAAATTCTGGAACATACATCGCATCAAATCCCAAATCAGACATGATGGCTTTTTCAACAGATCCAACCGCTGGAAACTGATTTCGATCTGCTAAATAAAGATTTGCCCAAGCTGAAGCCAGACTCGGTGTCGCTCCGCGCTCTAAAGACCTTTTGGCATCAGCCAATGGAACTAGACTTTTAACGCCCTCTCCGTTATAATATCTTTCTTCTAAGGATTTTATTTTTTCCTCTATCCAACCACGAATTAAGTTTGCTTGATCATTTTTTCTTGGGTCTAAAATGTCGGGCGGCATATATGCCATCCTTAGCCTTCTGCCCTCTCCTGCGTAATAAGATGTGTAATCAACATCTTCCGTGAAGAAAATTGCGCCACCAGTATCTTTGACATCAACGCTTTCTGATCTATAAAGTTTTTTAGCCGTATCAATTCCTGATGTAGCCGCTGCCTCATCAACCATACGCTGCTGCGTCTCAACGTCACCGGACTCGACCGCCGCCATATACTCAGCGTCTTCCACCGGAGCAGACGCTAAACGAACGAAGTCCTGATTCACGGTTCCGAACATCCTGAAAGCCTCCATCGGGTTTTCGGGATTGAACGCCATCTTCGTAGGCTGACGGACGAACCCAGCTTCGATAGCTCGCATCTCAATAATCAACTTATTGAGGGCGATATCTGCTGCGGCTCCGATCTTTTTACGGTTGGCGACCCATCGGTTGATGATCCCCCTAAAGTAACGATTCAGAATCCTAAGTAAGGAAGGCTTTGATTTCCAGAATTGGGTGTCGTCCTCAGTAGTGAAACCCCGTGTGACCTTCTGGAGGTGCATACGAAGTTTCTCTTCCGCCAACTGATACTTGGCGTCTGCGACCACTTGAGGGTCAGATGACTGAAGTCTCGCCAGCATGGTCGCAAGTCCACTTTCGTTTCCGACGAGGTATTCTTTAGCGATGTCCACGTAGTCTGAGTCAGAAAGACTGTTGATGTAATTCTGAATCTCTTCAGCGGTCAAGGCGTTGAAGCTGGCGTTATGGGTCAGCTCCTCGTTGATTATAACACCAGCGATTGCGCGTCCGGCGATGTCACTAACGTCGCCTGTCTGTCTCAACATAACAGGCAGGTTGATGAAGATCGCTGAAGAATCAGGGTCCGCAAAGGCAGCACTGCCGCCAGACTCAGTAGTTAGTTTTATGTCTATACCCACCGGAACCAGACCCCTGATGTAATTGTATAGTTCTCTTACTTTAGGTCGGTCTGCCTCTGAAACACCTTCAAGGAATCTCTCAGCATCTTCCACGTCTTTCTGACGCTTCGCTTCAAGACGTGCCTGCTCTGTCTCGCGCTGCATCTCGCGCAACGCCTCTGCCCTCTCCATCCGAGACTCGGTTTGGGCAACTGGTGAACTGTATAACGTCACTGCATTACCGATCTGACCGCCCAAAGCTTTGGCGTTGGTGGGCGTTGTCTTGCGGGTATTTCTACCCACGTCGATAACATCCCCAAGATATTTTGCTACTTTTTTGGCGGCCCCTCTACCTACATTAGGGAACAGCATGGCTAGGTTAATCAGGAAGCGATCAAAGATTGAAACCTTGTCACGCTTGAGATCTCTAACGTGCTTCTGCACTTCTTCCGATAACAAGAACTGAGCGGTGAACTCATTAAGATCGACAAGAGCGTTCTCAAGAGACGGAACGGGTCCGCTTCTTTCTTTCTGCGATTCGTAAGACTCTTTTGCGAAGTCGAAAACAGCGGATAACTGTTTAAGTGTAGTCTGGACTTGAGACGATTTCTCCGCGATTTGAGCCTCAGTAGCTGAAGTGGTATCAGAAATAAATGCGTGGACGTATTCCTCAAGTAGTGTGTTGACGAGACCTCGACCGTTTCCAGATGTCACGTTGATAAACACAGTGTGCGAGCCGTCGTTCCCCTTGATGTATTTGCCTGCGATGTCGGCGGTTGTCTCCCCCAACACAAACTTAACCCCCTTGATCAAATCAGTGTCACGCAGAAGCAGGTCAGCTACGACTTTGTGAGACGGGTTATCTGAATTTTTAGCGACCTCTTTAAGGGCTTTGATGACGCTGTCAGGGTTCCCACTCTCAAGACCCAGTCTCTCGATATCAGCCTCGTTCTCAGCCGTGATGGTTGCCCTCTCGGCGGCAGAGATGTTAGATCTCGATAGGTGGGTGCGGACTGCTTTAGTTAAAGCAATCATTGTGTTCTTCGCCTCGTCAATAGAGATCTGTGTCCCCACGGCGTCAGTGAACAGAGCTTGGTATACCTTTACAGCGTCAGAGTTCTCGTAGCTCGCACCGTCCGAGCGGGTTGCGAAGTTGACGAGAAGTAGCGCATTCAGAAAATCTGTGCCGCTGTCAGAGTATGCGTTTTCCTCGATAGCGTCCACAAGCTTATTAACAGATGGTCTGGTGTCGCCGTTTCCAGATGACATCCATGAAGTAAACAGCCCGAACACGTCTTCAGCACTCGCGTTCTCAACCATGCCCTTCATCTCAGGAGTGGGGTCGTTCAAGACCTCGTCAAGGATAATATTGTTGACCTCTATGCGTAAGTCTGGGCTGGTATTCACCGCCCCAATCGCGGTGTCTATCGCTCCAGATACTGCGTCACTTATATCTTGTGGAGAAGCAAGTTCACCGTCGGGGTTACGCCCGAAGTTAGCGATCCACCCGCTTACTTTAGCGGTCCTGAACTCAGCGGGGGCTACGTCGAACGGGAGGGTGGAGACCGCTCTCTGTTCTCTAAGGGAGTTGGCGTCGTCCTGTTGCAACTTAAACTCATCGGTAGCTTTTCTAAGTAGCGTGTCGAAGGTAGGCGTCGCGTTGTTAGCGAAGTCGGGGTTGTTCTGGAGTTTCTGCTCTATGAACAATCCGAGAATCGTTTCGCTCGTAAGGTTGATGTTAGACTCTACTTTAACAAACGGTAGAAGTTTTTGGGCTGCTTGCTCTACATTTTTCGACCCCGTCTGGGCTACCAGCTCATCGAAGGGCGTGGTAGGATTGGTTCCCTGTCCGAACTCTTTTACTTTTTCGCGGAGACTGAACAACTGTGCGTTGAACAAGAATTCTTGCTTGGCCGACTCTAACGCAGCGGCGCGGAACTCAAGATCAAGCTCACCGCTGGGAGTTTCAAAGCGAGCTTGGACGGGGCGTGTCGTCTCGTCTCCGGTCTTCTCCAGCTCAAGGGCGAATCTATTGATTCTATTTTTAATGTCAGTAGTGCTACCAAAAAACTCTCCCTCTACGGGTCCGCCGTTTTCTGGGTCGAAGTCTGCGACGCCGTTTGGTAGGGCGGCTGGCTTGAACGGGATACTGGCTAAGGCAGCAGCTCTCGCGTTGTTCGGCTCAATCGAACTAACGTCCCTCGCGTTACCGAGCTTAGACTCTAGCAGGCGACCGTCGGCGGTAGGCCCGACCACGTCAGTAACCCTCCCGTCCTTGATTCGGATAGCGGGGTTGAGGTTTGCTCTATTGAAACTGCGGGGAACCTTAACGATTCTACCAGACTTCAAGATCTCGATAATGGAGATCGGGTCGTTATCGAATATGCCGTTACCACTATCATCAACAAAAAATTTAACGGGCTGTCTTACAGTCTTACCGGATACGGGATCGAAGTAAGTCTTCTTAGGTCGTTTACTGGTGTCGAGCTTCGCGTTCTTTGGAGGAGCGAGCTTAGGGTAAGCGGTGTAGACCGCAGAAGCCACAAACTCTGACAGGGACTGCCGTGACGATTCAGACGGCATCGGCAAACCATAGTTTACGTTGGGGTCGAGGTTAAGCGGGAAGCCGTGGCTGATCGCGAAGTCGATGAGCTTGTTAGCTTTCTCTTCTGCTTTAGGGCCACTGAAGGGAGGGTCATCAAACCTAAGTGTGCCGGACGACGGCCTTGAAGAATACCGCTTTGACTCAGACGGGTCGAAGCCACGGCTGTTGCTGTTGGTGGAACTTATGTTGGTTCTGGACTCACCTTGAAGGGAAACACCAACGGACTCTGCGTTAGTTTGTTCTTGGGTAAAGTCGATACTAGGACCGCCAGCGTAGTCTTTAATTTTTCTAGGGGATTTACGACCGTAGTCAAAAGGAGTCTCGGCGGCTGGGACTGAAGGGTCTTCGATACCCTCAATTTTAAGAACCGTGGTATCCTCACTATTATCAAAGTTGATGATATTCTGCTGGTTTCGGAGGTTCTCGAAAGCGATCTCAACGTCAAGTGGGCTGGACTCGTTCAGGGACTGTAAGAACACCTCTGGGTCTACCTGCTGGTCAGTAAGTGTAACATCAGGAGTAGTGGGTGACTGCTCGGAGATCCTAAGATTCTGTTCCTCTTGCGAGAGGGCCATGCTCTCCTGCTCAAGCTCTATTCTCCGTTGTTCGCGGACGGCGACCTCGGCTTCCCGCTCCTCCGCATTTTCAGGTAGGGTCGATTCGTCATCGAGTTTAGATATCTCTTGAGCGATCTCCTTACTTCTTTTGGCGTTTTCTGTTCTTAATAATGACTGCTCAGTAACAGTCTCAGATACCTCTGAGGGGAGTAATGGTGCTGGTTCAGGCGCAGCCGCTGCCGCACCACCCCTTATACGGGTCATCATTATCTCACGAAACTGCGCGGCGGCGAGCGGACTACCTTTTCCTTCAAGCTCAGAAGAAACTTGTTCAGCGAACTCATTCACCATCCGAATACGCTGCTCTCGTTGGTCCATCGGGGTGACACCTAAGCGACCTCCAATGGCCTGAATAGCGGGGACACCGCCACCGAGAATACCACCAACTTGTGCGGCGTGCCACACCTGCTTCATCCTCTCAAGCATCGGCGTGTCCTGATTAAGTGCCACGTCTTCAACAAAGGAATTAACTAACTGATCGACGCCTTCTTCAAATCCTTCATCGACTACGTTCTTTACGATCTTCTTTCCAAGAGTAGCGGCCCCATACTTCTTGATGGAGTCGTTCATTACTTTTGTCATGGTTTTTTTGACGGTCTCATTAGTGACACCCCCCGTGTTACCCATTGCTTGGAAAAGCTTTTTAGATTCTCTAAAGGTCATGCCTTTAAGCAAGGCGTCCTCAACACCTCCGCGACCTATCAGACTGAAGCCAGCGGTAATTGCACCTGTGATCGCGCCAGAGGTTATGGCGAATCCTAACGCCCTGTCGTGGGCTTCCTCTTCGGTGAGGTTAGGATCTTTACGTAGCTGGTTGTAAAGTGAGCCGTAGCTCATCGCTCCGCTGCGTGTGGCTGCCGGAACGAAGGTCGCGACCCCCAAATTAAACTTACTGGAGGCTGCTTTGTTAAATGCTTCAATAGCTTCGATGGTTTTAGCGCGTCCTCCTGTCTCTAACGACTCCTTGATAAGACCTTTAGCGGCCTTCTCTGCCACTTCTTCGTAACCTTCTTTCGAGCTAGCTCTAAGAACATTACTGGTAAGTGCTTTACCTAATCCCTTAGCGGTGAGCTGCGCTCCGCCTTTCGCGACACTTCTCACGGCCAAGTAACCCGCGCCAGCAGCACCACCGGAAACTGAAGCTAAAGCAGCCGTAGCGGCTACGTCCACGACAAGGGGCGCAATGCTTTCGGTTACGTCTTGGAACAGGCCGTATTGCTCACCAAAAATCTGCGCGACCTCGCGGCGGTCAGACTGTCTCTGAGCCGCATTAGCGAGACCGTCTTTGGCCCAGTCCGCGCCCATAACAGCGGGAGCGATATACAGAAGGCTGGCGACAGAGTCCCAGACAGAGTAGGCGATTCCCTTAGCACTGTCCAAGTATTCATTGAAGTTCTCGTCCTTAGCGACGAACTCATCGAAGATGTCTAGGTCATCTCTTCCGGCCTGTCTGCCGGACACAAGGGCTTTCGCCCAGTCGTCACCGACGGCGGACTCAGACAGGAGCTTGCTGTAGCTCGCAAAGTTTTGTTTGAGAACCTGAACACGGTTATCGAGGAAAAGTTTTTTCTGCTCGGCAGTAAGTTCAGGATGCGCGGCAAGAGTATTAACCATGTCCTCTTCACGGGCAAAGACTG
>Ga0208667_1000485_pt1 | contig 16895 bp, 30 predicted proteins | sample 11BtaG_FD_184085 | JGI IMG/M metagenome (GOLD analysis project Ga0208667, IMG submission 184085) | Marine viral communities from the Subarctic Pacific Ocean - 11B_ETSP_OMZ_AT15265_CsCl metaG (SPAdes) (version 2) | ecosystem: Environmental > Aquatic > Marine > Oceanic | place: Pacific Ocean... | reverse complement strand
GACTGTTCTTGCCTTCAATGCAACGTCAGGTGACGTAGAAGTCGGGCCTCAAATTGCTAATGTTCAAAGTCTTGCTAACATAAGCGCAGACATTGCATTGCTTGCTGACATTCAGGACGGAACTACAGCGACTGACGCAATTACAAACGTAAATACAATCCGCGCTGATGTAACTACAGTCTCGGGCATATCTTCTAACGTAACAACTGTTGCTGGTAACAATGCAAACGTAACTACAGTCGCAGGTATTTCAGCAAATGTTACAACGGTAGCTGGAGATAGTTCTGACATACAAGCCCTTGGGCCTATCAGCTCAAATATTACAACTGTAGCTGGAATTAGTTCAAATGTTACAACTGTTGCTGGTGATAGTGCAGATATACAAGCATTAGCGGCTAAAACTACAGAGATTGGTTTGCTTGGTGTTGCTGATGTAATCTCTGACATGAATACTTTAGCTACTTCTGCAATCATTACCGACATGGATGCTCTGGCTGACTTAGCTACAGAGATTGATGCGCTTGGTGATGTATCCGCAGAGGTTACAGCGGTGGCTGCTATTACCTCTGATGTTGTTACAGTGTCTGGAATATCTGCTAATGTCTCAACTGTTGCTGGGGCTAATGCAAATATTACAACTGTTGCTGGAGCCAATTCAAACATTACAACAATTGCAAGTGACCTAACGTCAGGCAGTTTTGTTGCTGGTTCTGAATACGACTTTGGTTCAATTACTAACGCAACAAGTGGTACGTCAGGATCACCTGATGGTTTCATTGTTACAGTATTTAACAACTTAGATGACATTACTTCCGTTGCTGGAATAAGCTCTGATGTGACTACTGTTGCTAGTATGAGTAGCTCTAACCTTACAACTGTTGCTGGCATATCAAGTGACGTATCTACTGTTGCTGGAATTAGCTCTAATGTAACTAGCGTTGCTGGTATTTCGGCTAATGTTACAAGTGTTGCTGGAATAACAAGCGATGTTACAGCTGTTGCTGGAATTAGTGCTGATGTTTCTACTGTTGCATCTAATGTTTCTGGCATAAATGACTTTGCTGAACGCTATCGTGTAGGATCTAGTGAGCCTTCTACAAGTCTTGATGTCGGAGATTTGTTCTATAATACGTCAAGCACTACACTAAAGATCTACAATGGGTCTGCTTGGGAGGCTGGTGTTACTGCTGGCTCTGGTTTCTTAGCTCAAGCAAGCAACTTATCAGACTTACAAAGCGCAGCATCTGCCAGAACAAACTTAGGTTTGGGTACGGCAGCAACTTCTGCTACTGGTGACTTTGCGGCAGCGGCTCACAATCATGATGCAGACTATGCTGCGTTATCTCACACCCATGTATTAGCTAACATTACTGATAGTGGGACAATGGCATCTCAAAATGCTAACAACGTAAATATAACAGGCGGCGTCATTGATGGCGGCTCAATCGTGTAAGGACTAAAACATGGCTACTTCTATTAGACTACGCGGCGGTACAACATCACAGCACTCATCGTTTACTGGTGCTGCTAAAGAAGTGACCGTCGATACAGATAAAAACACAATCGTTGTTCACGATGGCTCAACAGCTGGCGGCTTTCCGTTAGTTGCTAAGGATAGGAATGGCGATGTCACTGTACCCGATGATGAAATTATACAATTCGGAACGGGCAACGACTTAAAAATATATCACAGTTCATCCAACAATAGCTCATATATTTCAGAATTAGGTACGGGTGATCTGAATATTTCTGGCACTATCATGTCCCTCAAGGCATCAAACAATCATACTTATATACGATGCGTAGAGGACAGTTATGTTCGCTTGTACCATGACAACGCAACTGTTTTGCAAACGCAATCTAACGGTATTGACGTAACAGGCGAACTAATAGCTGACAGCTACAACGAGACCTACGCAGCCCTCTCTGGTACATCCCCAGCGGTAAACTGTGAGACAGGTAACTCATTCAGCCTCGTTCTCTCTGGCAACTCTACGTTCACATTCACTAACCCACCCGCATCTGGAACAGCGTACAGCTTTAGTGTCGAGATAATCCAAGACAGCGGTGCATCTGGTTACACAGTAACTTGGCCCTCAAGCGTAGACTGGCCTGCTGCAACTGCTCCTACCCTGACAGCTACTGCTAGTGCTAAGGACATCTTTGTGTTCACCACCCGTGACGGTGGAACTAACTGGTATGGATTCACAGCTGGACAGGCATTAGGCTAGGGAGCTTCACACATGGCTACTAAAAAGAAAATGCTCCAAGCCGCTGCTGGTTCTGCTACTGGTGGTGGTGGCCTTGATATTGATGAGGTGTTCAGCACTTATTTGTATGAGGGGAATGGTTCTACGCAAACGATCACCAACGGAATTGACCTAAGTGGTGAAGGTGGTTTGGTTTGGGCTAAGGATAGGGATGCAACGCAATGGCACTCTATCGGTGATACAGAACGAGGCTCTGGTAAAATACTATTTACTAATACTACCTCAGCAAGCCAAGATGTGCCTCAAGGCTTCACATCTTTTAATTCTAATGGTTTTACTGTTGGTGCTAACGGTGATACAAACATGAGCGGAAGCGACATTGTCTCTTGGACATTCCGCAAAGCCCCTAAGTTCTTCGATGTGGTGACTTATACTGGTACGGGATCACATCCAAGAAATGTATCACACAATTTAGGTTCTGCTCCAGGGATGATATTAGTTAAAAACTTAGGTGATGGTACAGAAGATTGGATTGGCTACCATAGAGGAGTAGATTCCTCTGCGCCAGAAGATTACGGTATATTTCTAAATCTAACAGATTCTAGGGTTAATAATGATGCTTATTGGGGCGATACAGCACCTACAAGCACTACCTTTACCGTTGGTGGAAATATAACAAACAGAAGCGGTCAAACCTACGTTGCCTACCTATTCGCACACAACGATGGTGACGGTGAGTTCGGCCCTGATGGTGATGCTGATGTTATCAAGTGTGGGAGTTATACTGGGGACGGAACAACTGATGGTTCTAATAAAATTGATGTGGGGTTTGAGCCGCAGTGGCTAATGATTAAAAGAACCAACACTAGTAGCGGTTGGTTGATTATGGATAGTATACGTGGGATGACTTCTGGTGGAGCAGACCCAACTTTAAGTGCAAACTCGGGCAATGCTGAAGCTACTACATGGAAAAATGTTACACTACATCCCGATGGCTTTTCTGCAATTGCCGGAGAGGGCGCAAACGGCTCTGGCTCAGACTACATCTACATGGCAATCCGCCGTGGCCCTCTTGCTGTGCCAGAGGATGCGACTGAGGTGTTTGATGTTGATGCTTATAGTGGTAACAGTACGGCAGGTCGCATTATACCTTCTGCCTTTCCCGTTGATTTAGCAATAGTACAATCAAGGTCTGCCGCTGGAGATACAAACGCTGTAGCTGACAGGTTAAGGGGTGCTAATGTATTGCTTAACACACCCAATACCCATGCAGAGTTGACTAACAATACTGACAGCATCACTGGCTTTGACTTTATGGATGGTATTGAAATAGGCACAGACACTAGAACTAATTGGTCAAGCGGAACCTATGTATCTTGGATGTGGAAACGTGCGCCGGGCTATTTCGATGCGGTGGCATACACGGGTAACGGAACGTCAGGTCGCACTGTAAGCCATAACCTTGGTGTTGTACCTGAGATGATGTGGGTGAAGAATAGAAGCTCAACATATGACTGGATTTGCTATCATAAAGGCTCAAACTCAAGCCCAGAAGATTACTATCTAAGTATAAATGACACAGATGAGGCTAGAGCTGGGAGCTTTTGGAACGGGACATTGCCTACAGATGCTTCTTTTAGCTTATCAGATCAGCCTTACGTTAATGCGTCTAGCTCCAACTACATAGCCTACCTATTCGCAAGCGCACCCGGTGTGTCGAAGGTGGGGAGCTACACGGGTACGGGCAATACTTTAAACGTAGACTGTGGTTTCACAAGCGGTGCTAGGTTTGTGTTTATTAAAACCGCAGATGATAGTGGTGGTGGTAGTTGGTATACGGTGGATTCTGCGAGGGGTATTGTCGCAGGGGATGACCCTACGCTGAAACTTGAAGACACGGCCGCTGAGTTTGACAACAAAGATTGGATTGACCCTCTCTCTTCAGGATTCACAATAACATCAACCGCTGGTACGTCATTCAACGCATCTGGAGTAACATACATCTTCTACGCAATCGCATAACAATCAACACTTATAAGGAAAATCAACTATGAGTGAATACAGAAACAGAACTACAGGCGAAGTAAAAACACAGGGGCAATGGCGTGCAGCTAACCCCAACATGTCTTTGCCTCGTACATGGCAGGCAGCAACACTAGATGCACTTGATCTTGATGCAGTCCTACGCAGCCCAGCGGCTACAACTACACAGTATCAGAACTCTGTGCGTGATGGTGTTGTCCAAGACGCTAACGGTAATTGGGTAGAGAACTACGTTGCACGGGATATGTTTGCCGATACGACTGACGAGGATGGCATAACAACCACTAAAGCAGAGCATGAGGCTGCATATCAAGCTGGCCTTGACGATAGGGCTGCTGCCGCCAACCGTGACATACGCAATCAGTTACTCAGTGACAGCGATTGGACACAGATGCCAGATAGCCCTGTGATTAATGAGGCGAAAGCGGGATGGGCTATATACAGGACTTCCTTGCGGAATCTTACGGCACATGAGAATTGGCCTAACCTAGAAGACGCCGATTGGCCGACGAAACCATAGGAATAAAAAATGGACAAACGTACAGTAGCTTCTGCGCATGAGCGGATTGACGGTCTTGAGAAAGAGGTAATTGCCATGCAAACAGAAATGCGAATTCAATTTAAAGATCTGTTTGGTCGCGTCAAGCGCATGGAAGCAATTATGATTGGCACGACAGGCTTTATCATTGCACTCTTAGTAGCAGTGCTGACTAAGATGGGCTGACAAAATGATTGACCCGGTAACAGCGGTCGGTCTAGCCACCAGTGCGTTTAATATTCTCAAGCAGGGTATTAGTGCTGGCAAAGACATACAAGAAATGAGCGGAACCCTAGCTAAATGGGGCTCCGCTTTTTCTGATTTTCAGTACGCTGAAGACAAGACAAAGAACCCTCCCTTCTACAAGATGATGTCTGACAATAGCTCAAATGCTATTGAGATCTTTGCTCATAAGAAGAAGATGGAATCCATGCGTAAGGAGATTAAAGATCATATCTCTTGGACATATGGCCCCTCTGCTTGGGAGGAAGTCCTCGCTATTGAAGGTGAGATGCGAAAGATACGCAGAGAAGAGGCTTACAAAAAACAAGAGATGATAGACAACGCTATCAACTTTGTCTTTGGCTCAGTCATATTTGCGATTGCTGGTGCTGGTGTAGTGACAGGGCTGTATTATCTTGGTCGTTATCAGGGCAAGTGGTGATGTGGCTGTTGATCTGGTTTCAGTTAGAGAATGGCGTTTCTCACTTTGAGGTTGGTCAATATCCTTCTGAGAAGATTTGCTTCGAGGAAAAGCAAAGAGCATCTATTCTTGTGACAAAGACTAACGAATATTTGTACTGCTTTAAGGTTAGCACAGGAGATTGATATGACTTTTGACAAGTATGACGTAAACAAGGATGGCACCATTGACGAGGTTGAGTGGCAGAAGTTAGCACTTGAGGATCGTTGGCGTGAGCTTTCTGATGCTGATGCAAAGCGGGATACACAGCGCCGTTTAACTATGGCTTGCGCCACTGGTATGTTGCTCTACCCTTTCGCCATTGTAGGGGCCTCTGCGTTGGGCTTAGACACTGCTGCCGATCTCATTGCCGATATTGCAAGCGTGTATGTGGTAGCTGCTAGCGGTGTGGTCGTTGGTTACTTTGGATTCAATGCAATGGAGGCTAAGAAATGATTGGTCAAATCATAGGATCGCTTGGCGGTCTAGCTGCTAGTTATATTGATGGGAAGACTGCCGTTAAGAAAGCTGAAGCAGAAACTAAGATGAAGATTGCTACTGGTGAGATTGGCTGGGAGCAAGCTGCAATACAAGCCAGTAATAATTCTTGGAAAGATGAGGCGTGGACCATAGCTTTCATAGCTATAATTGTATGTTCATTTGTGCCTCCGCTTCAGCCCTATATGAAGGAGGGCTTCGCTAATATTGAAGCTGCGCCTCAGTGGTTTCAATGGAGCTGTTATGCTAGTATAGCTGCCAGCTTTGGAATTAGAACAATAAGAGGATTCAAACGATGAGTTACAAGTTAGGTAAGCGCAGCCTTGATAGGTTGATTGGTGTTGATGAGCGTATGGTTGCTGTTGTTAAGTATGCAATCAATGTGACTAAGCAAGATTTTTCTGTGATCTGTGGGCTGCGCACAATCGAGGAGCAGAAGGCTCTTGTTGCTAAGGGTGCTAGTCAAACAATGAAGTCTAAGCATATTGATGGCTTGGCTGTAGACCTCATGGCTTACGTTGATGGAGGTAGATGGGAACTCAATCTCTATGATGAGATTGCTGACGCTATGGCAGAGGGCGCCCGCGCTGTTGATGTTCCGATTATCTGGGGCGCTGCTTGGTCTGTTCCAAACATTGCTCAGTATGATGAGGGCAATATGGAAGATGCAATGAATAGTTACATTGATTTGCGCAGATCACAGGGTCGGAGGCCATTTATTGATGGACCTCATTTTGAGTTAGTAGTATAAGAATCGAGTGGGTGGCTATCATCACAATCCAAATCAGCTTATCCACGGGGATGGCGGTTGTTTACCTCGGATGACGTTGCTACCAAAAAGCGCCAACTTTTAAATATCAACGGCCACCCACACGATTAATTCTTTGAGTAATGATAGACGCTGTTGCGCTTGTTCTTTCCAACTTGAACTCGCTCTCTGTTAAGCACTCCGTCTCTATACATAAGGTCTAGCATCTGGCTGGATATACGAAGTGGCAGCTTTGTTTTTCTGGTAATGTCCTCAGCTACTTTTGTTTCGTTGCCTTTAAAGCAATCCATTATTATTTGGCGTCGATGAATTGATTGCTCTCGTTGCTTTCTTATTGCTGCATTAGAAGCATTCTCTGGTGTATAGTTTTTCTTAACAGGAAACGGGGGCCGCATCTTTAGATCAATCATCTTTTGCTCGAAGGTCCATACTGCTTCAGCATATAGAAGCTCATACTTCTCTGTCCTAGGAAGATTGCTGCTGTAGATTTCATCTATTCTTTTTGCGCTATCTCTATCAGAGCTTTTATTTCTTCTAGTTCTTGCTTTAGGTTTGGGCGTTGATTGTTGTCTGCTTTCTTTATCATGATTGATAGTAGACGCTTCGCTCTTTCTAGGGCTTTGGAGGTTTCTTCTTTCATTGGCTTTCCTTCTAGGGCATACGAATTTTATACCATATTTATTCGTAAGTTCTTTAACAGTTGAATAAGGTATGTCTAATAAGGTGGACGCCTCTCTCTGCGTTAGCCCCATCTCTGCTGCGTTGATACACTTGCTAAGTTCTGTTCCCTGCATGTTTGTTCCTCAGTTAAAAAAGGCCAGCCCGAAGGCTGACCAGTTGATAGGAGAACACCTCCTTTCTAAAACGGTATGTCATCACCTTGCAAGGGATCAGTTGTTGGCTTGCTGCCACCTGACATTTTCTCGCTTACTTGAAACGACATATAAGGCTTACCATCCTTCATCTTCTTCCATCCGGCAAGACGCTTTGTATCACCAAGCGGGCCGCTGTAGTCGGGAGCTGACTCATTACCTTTCTTATCGTTGTCAAAGAACACGCCAATCTTTTCATACATCTCAATGACAGGCTTGCCATCTCGCGTCTGGTCTTTAACCAGCATAACTTTCTTGTCGTTGCCCTCGACGTTGAGCTTACCTTGCAAGATCATTTGCTGTGTAGGGAATGGCGTGAACGCTGCGCCCCGGTTGGTATCGTCGTATGTATCTGCCATGCTTCTGGCTCCTTATGTTAATTGGGGAATTAACCCCCTCGGTTTACCATCCGCCTGATGGAGCAGATGGATTCTCTGATGATAGACCTTTGGTCACTTGAACACCGCTAGATTGTTTAGCTGCCATGTTGCCATCGTCATCCTCCGGTGCAAGGCAAGCCATCCCTAGCAAGCCGTAGCGCCTAGCGTACGTTATAGCGCTGCCTAAGCCCTGCATGTCCTGTTTACTCAAGACAAGGTAAACCCTGCTTGAAAACGCCTCTCCTGAGGTGTGAAGTATCTTTGTCTCGACATACATGCCAAGCTCGTCGCGGCCACACGGCTGCATGACAACGAACCCGTTCTCTTGGAACACCTTTGACGTAGCGTCAATTACCGCCTCAAGTGAGGCATAACGGTTCTTGAAGTGTGGATTGAGGCTGTCTTTCTTTACAGACTCCATTGCTTGCTGCGCTTTGAGCAGCGCTTTGATTGCTGTGTCAGTCATGTTGTTCTCCTTGTGATACGAATAGCTCCACGCTTGTCGCGCTTTGCGGTTAGATGATTGCAGTAAACTTCACGTTCATTATCGCCAACCATATCTTTGATTTGTTTTTTAGCTGACTCGAATGCTTTGGCATCTGCTTCTAAAGTGACGTAGGTGTAGGCTGCGTCATTGAAGTGGTTGTCTTGCGTGGCGTCACGTTTGACCATGTTGTCCACCGACACCTTGTCAATGCTAAGTTGTATCGGCTGGTCATTACCAACTGGCTCTTCATCGCGAAGCACGTAACCCCAGAAGTCCGACACCACTGCCCACATAGAATTGAAATACTCTTCGTTGCGTCTGACATGAGCTGACTCCCACTTATTATTGCCAAAGATAACAGACATATGAGCGCCTTCAGCTTTTGCTAGGTGAATGTATAGCTGCACTTGCGGCATATAATACTCAATTACTTTATCCAAAGTATTGTATGAGTTGGTGTGCTTGGCCTCTACGATAGAGTCCTCAATAGAGTCCCCTACCATAGCGTCAACCGTACCCTTAACTGGTACTGATCTAATCTTTTCTTCGAATGTTTTCTGGAAGTCAGTAAGAGTGCAGTCATACTCATTCGCAAACCAGAGCAAATTAAACTCTTCAGTCTGTATGCCCATCTGCACTGCAAGATTGCGAGACAAATCTTCAGGCTCAACTCTGCCTGTCTTTATCTGCCATAACTCTAGCCAGTTCCCCTGCATTATCTTTACGCAGTCGGAACCACCTATGAAACCTTTGCGTTCCATGTTGTTCTCCTTTGTTATCAGTTATTAGCCTACTGCTTATGTGCAGCTTAGGCAATACGAAGTGACGTTACGTCATTCGTACTTTCCGTACTTTTCGAAGTGCTCTTCTGATAGGTTCTGAAATTTCTTGAGGCGCTTCTTAGTTTCACCTTTGAGGTATGGCTCACCGATAGGTTCACCATTGCGAATACGCTGTGCCATAATCTTGTCGCTGTCTAAGACATAGCCAGACTTCTTGTACTCACGGGCCATAACAGGAGAGCTTGCTGCTTTTGAGACATGTGCGTCCCATACAGAAGGGCGTGCTGCATCACTGAGCTTGGTTGTTTTGTATGTCATGTGCGTACCTTTGATGGATTATAATATTGTGCAACATGAGTACCGCTAATGGTTTTGACCATCACTTTATCAACTTGCATACCTTCATCTCTAATCTCTTTGATTCGTGCTGCTAATCGAAAGCATCCGAATTTATCTAGTGCATCAATTGCTGTGATTCTAAAGCCCATCTTGAGATGAGATTTGATTTCATTTTTCTGTGTAACAGTCATGTTGTTCTCCTTAGATTAAGTTTTCTTTTGCATACAATCCAATGAGTGCGGCTTCTGCTCGTCCATCATCTTTAACTCGTTTGAAGTAGTGTGCATGGTTAGGGAAGCAGAGCTTCGCTAGTCTTCTACTCTCACCTTTGTCTCGCGTAAGGTCAAAGTATTTCTTCCACTGACGTGGCGTCACATATTCTATGGGTAGCTTTGATGCTACGATTCCCATTTGCAGTTGACCAAAGCCTTGTCCAAATCTGAATGTACTACTAACACCTTGATTAGGCATAGCATTTACAAGCTCAATGGCTGCGAGGGATGGTTGATTTTCTGTGTTGTTTAAGATTGAAAGCAATTCAGGCAAGTTGATAAGCGTCTTGCCTTTTGGAGATTTAACTACAGGAATATCGTGAATGATTAAGCTGTCTAGTTCTGTGTCATATATGCTGACTGCTCCTGTAAATCCGGGGTCGATTCCATAGATGAGCATGTCAATCTCCTTACCAATCGGTTGATGGCTTTACGTTTGCTTGGATGCTGTCTTCCCACGCGCCCGCTTTTAGCTTGACGCTAGGTTTTTTAATTATTTTTTTGTTTGGTTTTGTTTTCGACGTTGGCTCTTGCCATTTGTCGTTGACGTAACAGCTCATGCAAATGAACCAATGCTTTTCTGTTGAACGTCCGCTGTGTGTCTTGAGTATGGCAACATAGAAGTGAGTTGCTACTTGGCAGCTTGCACAGATGTGTGCTTTACCTTTCCGTGACCGTGATGTCATAGTTTAAAGCATCCAGCCAACACATTAACATAAACCCAGAAGGTATTCGTTTGTGTGTTTCCCACTTGTGAATCAATGAGGAGGTGCATCCTATCTTATGTGCTAGTTCCTCTTGACTTAACTCTCGCTTTGATCGAGCGTCTATTAACTGGCTTACCATTGGACCGTAATCCTTTGGTATCTTCAACGGCTTGTTGTATCTGACGAACTTGTTCGATGGCATGGTGTACCTTTAACGCAGTATCATACCGTATCTCAGTCGTGCCTTTGATTGTTCTGTAGTATGTTGAAGTCGGAATCATTGCCCGACTAAACGCTCTAAGCAAGGACACGTTAGCATCCTTTGCTTGTTTATTTAGTATTTGAAGATACGATTTCATATTGCACTAATGCAGCATGTTAATCCTCAAAGTCAACATCATCCATTTGTATTTCGCCAGAGCCGTTACAATTTTCACAAGGTTCTGACTCACAATATGGTTCAGGTGCATCATTGTATGAGGTTCTGACCGGCATACGCTCAACCTCGATGAACCCATCTCCTGTGCATTCTTTACATGCTACTGTTGTTCTTAATACTTTCATTAGTACGGCACCTCATCGTCTATAACTGGTGAAGCATAGTTCTTTTCCCATGCTTCTGTTCCACGTTTGATAAACTTATCTCGGTTAAACTTTGGGTTAGTTGCTTCAAGTTCATCCGCAATACTATGAAGATGGGTGGGCCACGGTACAAGTGGCCCAAGTTTATCAGCTAGAAACTCATAGTGCTGTCGTGACATACGCATTGTGTTCTCCTTAGATTACGTTCTCACCTACCATTGAGGTAAACAATTGATGATTCATTGCATTGCTGATTGTGATCTCTCGATTGTATCGCGCTACCTCTGGTGATTTGAGGTCATTAGTATGCGTGGCCCAGTGAGTAAGGCAGTTGTACAATGCCCATTTGTTATGACCGAGATCCATCTTCTCTCGATCCCAACCTGAGATGAGATTCTCAAGTTGCTTCTCGTTAGTCTTAACCATTTGTTTTTGTTTAGTAACTACCTTGCATATGGTTGAACGAAAGAACTGCTCGACTTGATCGTTGTTCAATCGTGTCTGCATCCATGACTGCCATTCTTTACTGCGACTCATGAAGTGTTCGGCTCCACCTATAATCTTAGCTGCGCTGCCGTCTACGTTGACTGATGCTGTGTGCTTAAAACGTGATCGTGCAATGGCATCTGGTGTGGTGCATCCATTCAAGCAAAACAATCTGAGACCATTGGCTTGCTGAGAAAAGGGCCATGATCCATCGTAGCTATTAAAGAAGCTGACGCGGAACTGTGTATAGTCACCGACTGCTGGCTCTTGCACTAAGTCAGGAAAGATTATCTCACCTCTTAGCTTACGGCCATCTTCAGCTACGTTAACGCTGATCTCATAGTCACTGGTAAGATTGCTTGCTTTAACTCCGTCAACGATTGATTCAACCACATCTTCATGTGGTATCATCTTGTATCTACTGCCGTGCAAGCCAAGCGTTTTGCCTGTGTCAGTGCGCACGATACATTTATGATCTGGAATTAATTCACCGTCTTGAGTAAAGACAGGCTGCTCTTCAACTGGAAAGTTGTAGCTGTTGGATTGAAAGTCTAGCATAGTTCGTTCTCCCTTGCGTCTAGTATGTCTTCGTAAATAAAGTTGAGTGCTGTTCGGCTCTGACCAAACAGTTTGATTTTTAATTCATTGCCGTTGCCATCAAACAAGCTGATGTCCTTAACAACAAATGTGTCGTGGATTGTTTCTTTAACCCTGATGTTATTGACGCGGTGCGCAGCAATTTCCATTCATGTTCTCCTTCAGAAGTTTATTTAAACTTTAACCATTACATTATATGGTCGGACGCTTTTTGTAAGGTGTGGGGGTGACAAAACCCCCAAGGTTACGCCACGTCACGGTATGAATACTGTGCCGAGCGTAGCTACGAAAAGAACTACGATGTATAGTCCAAAGATTAGTTTGTCTTCACGATCACCCATTGGGTCTCTCCTTGTTGATAGAGTTGATAGAGTTGAGAGGAGCCTAAGCTCCCCTCAGTGGGTGACTTACGCCACCTGCTCTCTGAGCTTGCTGAAGTTAGCTGGCTTGGCAGCTTTGTTAGGTGCGGGGCGTTTGTTTGGAGTCCAGACCTCACCGCCTGTCAGTGCAGCGAAGACTTCACAGTCTGCGTTGTGACGGACTTGAAGCTCTTCGAGCTCAGGGAGGAGCGTGTTGATCCAGCGTTCTGTCCGCTCCATAGCGTATGTATTCTTCTCATCTACAGCGATGTCGTATTCAGCGAGTGAATCAGCAATCTGTTTCTTCTTGAAGGTGAGGCTGTTGTTTGATGTGTAGCAAGCATCACGTCCTAAGCCGATGAGGAATTTATCGTTGATGATTGGGCCGTCAGCTGATGGCTTATCTGTAGTATGATAGTTGATAACTTCTAGTTTAAGTTGAGCTAATTTAGATACCTTAGTCATTTCTAGTTCTCCTGTTAGTCAAGAGGCCAACCCTCTTGATGCAGACCCAGAGACATGCCCACAAATCCCGGCTTGCCGGGGCTTGACGTTCGCAACTGCTTTCTCCAGCAGGCGCAGGCTGGACTAGGCAAGGAAGAGCCCACACACACAGAGACATGAGCTACAAATAGAAAGTAGTTGCGAATGTTTTGTGGAGCTTGTCACGCAGGGCAAGACAAGAGGTTGGGTGAATTGACAAGGAGAACGACGTAATGAGTATCTGAATTAGCGATACTTACACTCGATGTTGGTTATAGTATGTTTAGCATGTCAATAGCTTTTAGAGGTAGTATGATACCTAAATGAGGTAGTGACGCTACGTCACATATTGACATAGCTCGACCAAATAGTGCCTGTTGGGGGGAGAGAGGGAGAGGGGGGCAAGCATGAGGATAAAGGATGGTAAGAACGGATGAGTAATGTTCCGATTACAAGAAAGCTGACTACGAAACAGACAGCGTTAGTTGACACCATTGTAGCAAACGGGTGTACGATAGCTAAGGCAGCAGAGATGGCTGGATATAGTAGCGGTGAGTCTGGAAGAGTAACTGCAACCAAGACGATGAAGCTACCACATGTGCAGCAGTATCTGATGCAGAGGATGAACGAGGAGTTCGGGTTGAGTGCTACCCTAGCTGCTGGGACGGTGAGAAGGCTAGCCATGGGCGCTAAGTCAGAGTACGTTCAGCTAGAAGCGAGCAAGGATTTACTGGACCGAGCTGGGTACAAGCCGATAGACCGGTCACAGGTACAGGTAGCTGGTGACATCAAGGTGCAGATAGATCTTGGCTAGGTAAAAGAGGAGTAGAATTGCTGACATAGGGGGTAGGGGGTTAAAAACTGGCAGTACTATGTTAGCTAGTGGTCCCTCACTCTAGTGATAGCTAAAAAAGGCTCGCAGGGATACTCTTGGCTGTTGTGGACGTGTGGAGCATGTGGAGCATTGGATAGGGTTCCTGTAAATATTTTTCTGGTATAGGGTACGATTATGAAGACAGCAGCTTGGACAAGGAAAGAGGGCAAGAACCCGAAGGGTGGTTTGAATGCCAAGGGACGTGCCTCTTATAAGAAGGGGACGTTGAAGGCTCCTGTTAAGAGCGGTGACAATCCTAGACGGGCTTCGTTCCTTGCTAGGATGGGCGGCATGAGGGGGCCTGAGCGTGATGCCAAGGGTAAACCCACCCGTCTTCTTCTCAGCTTAAAGGCATGGGGCGCTTCGTCCAAAGCTGATGCAAAGAAGAAAGCTGCGTCCATTAGCGCCCGTAACAAATCTAAGAAGGGTTAAGATATGGCATGGTATTTAACTAGCGGTGAGCTTTACACAGGCGACACCCACGAGCTTGCGGGTACAACCTACAGCGGTAAAACGCGCAACGCGTCCTCCCGGCGTTTAGTAGAAGGTGATGTCCCCACCCGTACCCGCAAGACCAATGGTCGGTTAGTAGGTGATGATCCATCTACGCCAGATGTTAACGAGGCTTTTTCTAAGCCTAAGAAGAAAGCTAAGGCTAAGGCAAATGGCAGTAAACGCAGCGGGTAATTATACCAAACCGGGTATGAGGAAGACCTTGTTCAAGCGGATTAAGGCCGCGAATGTGCAGGGAACAGCAGCTGGTAAGTGGTCGGCTCGTAAAGCGCAGCTACTTGCTAAGAGATACAAGGCAGCTGGGGGTGGATATAAATGAAGCCTTCGCAGAAATCGTTATTAAACTGGGGCAAGCAGAAGTGGCGCACCAAGTCTGGCAAGAAATCTAGCGAGACGGGTGAGCGTTATCTCCCAGAGAAGGCAATCAAAGCTCTCACAAGCTCTGAGTACGCTGCAACAACCGCAGCTAAACGCAAAGGCAAGGCCAAAGGTAAGCAGTTCGTTGCTCAACCCAAGGCAATTGCCAAGAAAACAAGGAAGTATCGCAATGCCTAACGTAGCTGGTAAGAAATATCCGTACACTAAAGCCGGTATGAAAGCCGCAGCCGCCGCAACAAAGAAGCCTAAACCAGTCAAGGTAAAGAAGAAGTGAGCTTTATCAGTACCTTAAAGCCTATGGAGCTAGAGTTGCTTCGTGGCATAGTTCGGAAGACTGAGTTTGCCTATGTTGAAGCAAAGCATGGTAAGTCCTTTGTTACAGATAAAGAGTGTGACAAGCTAATTGAGAGCATTGGGCCTGAAGTTGCAGAGCGCATGATTAAGTTTGGTGTAGACAAAGGACTGCGGTAATGGCTGATTTAATACCATTTGATCCTAGCAAACACAAAAAGATTAGTTTGCCCGGAGGAAGACACGCCACTGAGTACCTTGCTAGCGAAAGCTCTCCAGAAGGAAGTGCTTGGAATATACCTCAAATATGGTTTGACTCTGAAACGGGAAAGCCTCAATTTCTTTCTGGTGATAAGGCTTGGAATGAGGCATTTTCCTACGAACAGAGGACAGGAAAAAAGTTCCCCAGATTCGATTCTATTTCTAATGCAGTCGATGCCGCTAAGAAAAGAAGTAAATCTGGCGGCGCTTCTAAAAAAAGTTTGTTAAAACCGGATGGTTGACTTCAAATATAAGCCTGATGGCGCCGTGGTCAAAGCGTTTATGAAGGATAACACCTTTTTTCGTGGCATAAGAGGCCCGGTAGGTTCTGGCAAGTCTGTGTCGTGCTGCGTTGAGATATTTCGGCGCGCACTGGCACAGGAGCCTAACAAGAATGGGCTAAGGCGTAGCCGCTGGGCAATCATTCGGAACACAAACCCACAGCTAAAGACCACAACTATTAAGACTTGGCTTGATTGGTTCCCGGAATCCGATTGGGGTAGGTTTACTTGGTCTGTTCCGTACACTCACAACATTAAAAAGGGAGACCTGGAGCTAGAGGTTATCTTCTTGGCTCTTGATCGACCAGAAGATGTTAAGAAACTTCTATCTTTAGAGCTTACCGGCATCTGGATTAACGAGGCGAGAGAAGTTCCTAAGTCAATTATTGATGCTTGCACCATGAGGGTTGGGCGTTTTCCTTCTATGCGTGATGGCGGTGCTACATGGACGGGCGTAATTGCTGACACCAACGCGCCAGAGGAAGATCACTGGTGGCCTATCATGTCTGGTGAGGTTCCCGTCCCAGACCATATACCGCGTGAGCAAGCAAGGATGCTAGTGAAGCCAGACAACTGGTCTTTCTATACGCAACCCGCTGCAATGATAGAAAAGCAAGACGATGATGGCGAGGTAGAAGACTACAAGTCCAACAAGCAAGCTGAGAACGCAAAGTATATGCGTAAAGATTACTACTCAAACTTAATTAGAGGTAAGACTAAGAGCTGGATAGATGTTTATGTAATGAACAAGCTGGGCTCAATCCAAGATGGGAAGCCAATCTATCAAATGTTTGCTCGAGATATGCACGTTGCCAAGGAAGAGGTTCCGATTGCTGCGGGACTGCCAGTTTATGTAGGCTTGGACTTTGGATTGACGCCAGCGGCTACAATCGGACAGAAGGTTAGGGGGCGATGGCTTGTGCAAGCAGAGCTTGTTGCCTTTGATATGGGGATTGTGCGCTTTGCAGAGGTGCTTCGTGAAGAACTATCTACACGCTTTTCGGAGTGCTCAGAAGTATTTATCTACGGCGACCCTGCTGGTGACTTTCGCGCTCAGACCGACGAGACCACCCCCTTCCATATACTTCGAGGTGCTGGTTTACGAGCGTTCCCAGCCCCTTCTAACTCAGTTGACTTGCGCCTTGAATCTGTTGCGTCCCAGCTACAGAAAATGAGCGATGGTAAAGCAGCCTTCTTGATAGACCCCAGAT
>Ga0208667_1000482_pt1 | contig 16947 bp, 29 predicted proteins | sample 11BtaG_FD_184085 | JGI IMG/M metagenome (GOLD analysis project Ga0208667, IMG submission 184085) | Marine viral communities from the Subarctic Pacific Ocean - 11B_ETSP_OMZ_AT15265_CsCl metaG (SPAdes) (version 2) | ecosystem: Environmental > Aquatic > Marine > Oceanic | place: Pacific Ocean... | reverse complement strand
CAGTCGGGCATCATGACCCGAAACGAAGCACGTTCGATGATGGGTTACACCCCGATCGAAGGTGGTGACGAGATTCTTATTGGTCCAAACATGCTCCCGGTGGAGCAGAATCAGGAAATGGCTGCTGATGAAGATCGAACGCCGAATGATGCCAGCGGAAGCGCTGACGAAGACGCGAGCGGGATCGACTCGGACGATTGAGGGCATCGCGGTCCCGTACCGCAGTCTCTCCGTCATCCTTCGCGACCGCCCGCGCGCATACCGCGAAAAAATCGAGCCTCGTGCGATGCAGATCGACGACTCGGTTTCGATGTTCATTCAGCACAATCCTGGCGGCGTACCGCTTGCAAGAACAGGCGCGGGGACTCTTCGATTCGAAGAGCGAGAGAATGGACTCGGATTTGAATGCGACCTCCCGGATTGCCGGCAGGACGTGGTCGAGGCGCTTGAGCGAGGCGACTTCGACGGATCCGTGTCAGTGGGTTTCATCGTTGCTGAGGATGGCGACACTTGGCAACACCGTCGATCAGGTCCGAGCGTCCGCACGGTGCGGGCGGCTCGCCTGGTCGAACTCAGTTTGGTGACTGCGGGGGCCTACGGGTCCGCAACGTCCCGTCTTACTTAGGAGTCCTCCAATGGACGACGCACGGAGTCTCCGCGAGCAGCGGGACGAACTCGCGGGCAAGATGAACGACATCCTGCTCCGCAACGACAGCATCGACGACGTTGAGTCGATCGAACTTCTCGAACAGGGTGAGGCTCGCCTCGCCGAAATGGACACGCAGATTCGTGGTGCCGAGGCACGCGAAAAGGTGTCTGCTCTCGTGAAGAAGCCGTCTTTCGGTTTCACGCCCGGTGCCGGTACTGCCGCCCGCGAGGATCGTCGGTACCGATTCGAAATGAACGGAACCGAGATCAAGATCACCGGTGGCAACCCTGACGTTCGAGTTAACCCGCTTGGTGGTGGCTCGGATGGTTCAGCCGCTACGTTTGAATCTGTTGACGGGCTTGGCGCTCCGGTCACGGGTGCCAGCATTCCGGTCGATCTGCTCGCGCAGATGATCCGGAAGTTGCCTCGCCTGGCGGTCCTTCGGCAGAACTTTGCTGTTCGTACCTACAGCAATGACGTTGAACTCCAGCGTGTGAACGCTCGTATTGAGATGTCTTCAGACGCTACTCTTCCGGTCGAACCTGACGATTTCATCGCAGAATCAGGGGCCTATGCGGGCAAGATTGGATCCTTTGAGCGTGTGCGGGTGCGCAACTTCAAGACTGCGGCAAAGTCTTCCGTTACTGAAGAATTCCTTCGTGACGCTCGCGGCAACGCCGTTCAGGAAATGCTTCTTCAGCACGCCGAAGAACACGGGCTCCAGTGGGATGCTTACTACGCCACGGGTGTTGGTGAAGACCTTGCCCCCGAACCGGTCTTCCTTACTCCCACCGCTTGGTCCACTGCGTACAACACCGCAGCAAGCGGAAGCACCACTGCTGCCGACGCTCCTCACGCTGACATTGCATCGGAAGACATCAGTATTGCAGCCATTGAACAGGCTGCCGCTGATGCTGTGGCAGGTACGGAATTGGCAAAGGCTCTTACGTCACTTCGCTACGACAAGATTCCGGCCCAGTATTGGGGCGGACTCAAGTGGATCATGGGCCAAGAGACTTTCGCGGCAATTTCTGCCATTGTTGATAACAATGGTCGACCGCTTTATCAGCCGCTTCTTACGTCGACGGTTGCGGAAACCAACTACGTTGGAACCCTTCTGGGTCTCCCGGTTTCGGTCAGCAACAACCTGCCTGGAAAGACTGCGGGTCAAGTTGCTGCGGTTCTTGCTCACACCGAAGATTACGGGATTTTCGACAGATCCGGATTTTCTCAACTCCTCGATCCGTACACGCAGGCAGGCGACGGCGAGGTTCGATACCTCACCCGGATGCGTTCGGACGGTCGATGGCTTCGCCCCTACGCGGCGGGCCAGTTGGTCTGGGCATCCTGATTGGTCATCTTTCTCCTTCTCCGCCTCCCCTGCCTTCGGGCAGGGGGGGTCGGGGAGGCTGGGGTCTTCATGGCGCACACGCTCTCCAATCTGGGAACGCACCAGTTCCAACTCTCCGAGTTCAAGGATCACATCCGCCTGGAGATCACGGATGACGACCCCGCTGCGCAGCGATCGTTGGATGCAGCAGTCTTCGCAGTTGAGAAGTGGACCGGGCGTCTCATGCGGTCGGGGACGGTCACCCAGGAGTCGGGCTACTACCGACCGCCGTTCCGTGCTGAGGTCGGGTCGCCGACGAACATCGGGACTATTACGGAAGTCGATGCTGCGGCGGAAACGACCACCGACGTGACTTCCAAGTTCTATCTGATGACCAGTGCAGGCTGGTGGTACGCAGCAGTGCGTCCCGACAAGTCCTGCGAATACCGCAAGTATTACCGCTGGGAATACGCGGTCAACACGCCCGACATCGAGCAGGATCTCAAGTTGTGCGTCTTTGGCCTGGGCGCAAACTTCTACGAGAACCGCGAACAGGTCCAACAGAACATCAACCTTTCCAAGTTGCCGATCGGCTACCGATCCCTGCTGGACAACTTCCGGGATGGTGCAATGTGAATAGTGGCGGCGCACGACATCGGATCACCGTGACGTGCAGCGCGCCTGACGCCGGCAGCGTTGGTCAGTCCGACTACATCGGCGGCACGGACACCACTATCACCCGGTGGGGCCAGGTCAGGAGCATCAAGGGGAAACTCGACGACCAGGGCATGCAGCAGATGGAAGGCCGCCGGTTTTTCCAGATCAAGATGCGGTATGACTCGGGTATCGACTACGGCTGCCGCCTGACCTACAAGGGTCGGGAACTGGCGATCGAGCGGATCGAGGACGTACGCGAAGTCGAGCATGAACTGGTGATTTACGCTTTCGAGGTGGACCTGTAATGCGATACAGCGTTGACGAAAAGCAGATCCAGCGTGACCTTCAGAACCTTATCGACAAGGGCGGTCTCAACAAGAAGTACGCGAGACTTGCGGCTCAGTCGGCTGCGGATGTTGTTGATACAGAAGCACGCAAGGGCTACAAAACGGCCCACTATCGAGTTGGCAGCAGTAAGACTCACCTTTTAGGAAACTTCCTCACTCCCGCAGGTAAGCCGGTTTATAGCCCTCGACCTCAATGGAGGAAGTGGGCTTCCAAGCGAGGAAGCATCAAGTTCGACCGCAAGAAGCAACAGAAAACACAATTCTGGTTCCGGTCGATGATCAAGCGAATCAACAACGGGCGAGGAAACCCTTCGACCCTTTCCCATTTGATCGAGGACGGCGCAAAGCATTTCCGAACAGGTCGACAAAACTTTGCCCACAAGATTCGCAGGGAAGCGTTTTCACGAAAGCGAAGAGAAGCAATTCGAGTGCTTGAAAAAGGCATTGAACTAGCGTTCCAGAACGCAACGACTGCGACCAAGATGGGCCTGGTCAACTTTCGAAAGACCGCGCAGAAATGAGTATTCCAGCGACAGCGCACGATTTTCTGGTTGATGCCGTTGACGCTCCGGTGTCCCCGTTTGTTCGGAATCACGCGGCAGGATTTCCAGCCGTCATCTACACGTTCGAGGGCGACGACTTCCTGAACCCGATCCCGGCGGTGACCAGCCCCAGGCTTGTGCGTTACAACGCAATGGTTCTGTCTCGTACGTTGGAAGAAGCCGAGTTGATCGGCCAGTCGATCGTCGTAGCAGCAAGAGCAGTCGAGTGTCCGATGCGTGTGACCTCGGTGGGCCGAGACTACGAACCCGCCTATGACGGAGAGCGTCAGGGCATCTACATTCACACGACCTCTTTGGAGTTCTTCGCATAATGGCATTTCTTCTCGGCAACAAACTACAGGGCGTTTTTGTTTCTGGTGCAGACTCCACCGTCACAACAACCTTTGCAATCACGGGGTTCAGTCACAGCGGTGGCGATCGACCAGAGATTGACATCACCACCGGGGCGTCAACCAGGCGACAGGTTCTTCCTGGGCTCGCAAGCCCTGAAGAGATGACGCTTTCAATCAAATATGACATCCAGGCTGCTGGAGACGATGCCGAAACTAATCCAGCAGTTGATGTTGGTGTGGATCTCCGTGCAGCGCTAGAAGAATGCGCCAGCGGAACCCTGCTTATTAAATTAAATCCAAGCACGGATTGCGACACTGCAAGAATTTATCTCAACAACGGAAGCGATGTGACTGCAAATGTTGACGCCGTGTCTTGGAACTTCTCGACCGAACTGGATGGGATCATGGAAGGCGAAGTCACCTTCCGGGTGCGTCACTGATGTTTGAACCTAAGAAGGAAAAGCACACTGTCCGAGGCGAGGAAATCACCATCCGTGAGTTGGAGGCGGATGTCCTTGCCAACCTGGACGAAGCAATGTCGGCAGCGGTCGCCGCTTCGCTTGTGCCGGAAAGAACGCAGGCCGAGGTCGCCCAGTGGCCCGCCCAGGTCGTCACTGAGATCTTCGGATTGGTGGCAACGCTGAACGGGTGGAACGTCGAGGGAAAAGATTAGAGCCGATCGACATGCTGATCCACCGGGTCGCATCCCAGATCGGCATGATGGCTCGGCAGGTTCGAACAGAGATGAGCAGCAGCGAGTTGTTGGACTGGGCTGAGTACTTTCGCCGTGAGGCGGGCGAGCAGACCGAAGAAGAGATCGCGGCAGCGATACGAGGTGCATTCAAATGGCAAACGTAGGCAATCTCTTCGTAAACGTCAGCGGGAACACCAAGGGTCTTACCAAAGCGTTGGGGACCGCAAAGTCCGAACTGACAAAATTTGACAAGCAGGTTGGAAGGCCCAAGGGCGATTTCATGCGTCGAGCAAGGGGCAGGTTTAACAGTCAGTTAAATCAGCGTGCTTCGTTCGAGCAAGAGGTAACCAACATGAAGGCGCTGGGAGTTCCTCGTAACCCTGGGAATGTTGAGAAGATCCGTGCCAGAATGGGAAAGAAAGAAGCCGCCGCTAGAGGGCAATATCGCCAAGCCCAACGCCAGCAAACTATTGCTGGCATGGGGGCGTCAAGTCGGGCCATGATGTCGGCGTCTTTTGCGGCAATCGGAATCACAATTTCCGCAGTTGTTGCTGCTTTCAACATTGCCAGGAAACAAGCGCAATCCGCAGAAAACGCAGTTGACGCCTACAAATACGCCGGGCCAATGGGAGCAAGAATTGCTGAAGAAGAAGTTAAGAAAGAAATGGGAGCGTTAGCGGCAGCGCAAGACCCAAGAGTAAGCCAAAGGTTTTTAGACAAAGCGAAACAACAGAGATACGAACAAGAAACAGCCATTCAATCCGGCTCGATGGATATGAACATGAACTGGAACGAAATTTCCAGTGAGTTCGGTCGATCATTTGCCGCGGCAATGGGCGATCTTGGAGTGACTGGGTTTTTGGGGGGTCAAGGGCCAAGCCGAAACACCGGCCCAGTATCAACTACAGGGAACACGGGCGGACCATGACCTGCACACCAACAATTACTGTTCGTAAAAGTTCCAACACCACGACTACTGGCGGGCTGTTTCAGCCAAGCACCGCAACGGTCACTTTGGTCGTCGACTATTGCGGAGAGTGTACTGGCGAAGACGAAGCACCGCCGGACACGCCGTTCCAGGTTCTTGAGGATGTGAATGGAACGTATTGGGACATTTTGATGGGTCGCCCACTGGCAGAAATTGACCCATCAACTGGCAATCGAACAGCGTGGCTTCAGGCGTACAGTGCGGACATGACGTACCAAGAAGTTTCTGATATCAACTCAGGAACAAAAGATTACGCCTACTACTACGTCAAGAATTTCACTTGTCAGCAGGTTGCGGACGGTCATCCTGGGCTGTGGGAAATCATCATCAATGTCGCAATGCTGAAAACTGACAGCGGCGAACAATACCCACACTGTTCGGTCGATATTCAAACGTCTACGAGGATGGCAAGTGCGTGGAGGTTAGGGCCTGGAGAAGGTAATGACATCTTCAAGGTTCCGACTACAAACACCACTACGACTGGCCCGATGATGGGGTCGCTTGATGCGTCGGGTGGATTTTGGAAACCTGAAAACTGGCGGGGACAAGTTTCAACTTACCAAGATGTCAACGGGTTTGATATTGACATAAACGGTAACCCCATGTCTGTAGCAATTGAGCAGATCAGATATACGATCTCATTCGTTGTTCGACGCCCGTATATTGGATTTCTTAGTGATACTTCCATCTCGACAGTAGAAACAAACACGACGTGGGACGAATGGGTTTCGAACGCTTCTTGCTATGTGAACAAGCGGAACGACTCAATCTTGTTCGGTTACAGGCCAGGCGAACTTCTCTGTGAATCAATCAATGTGACTCCTATTGATGAGCAGTTCAGCAAGGCATCGATCACGTTGACTTGGGATGAATGGGGACATTTCGATCAGCAAATCTGGTCGCCTGGCGGCGGGCAATTAGGTGGGCTTTCCGATCAGTCTTACAGTACCTCAGGAACCAAAGATAGATTCATTAGGACTGCTCTGGCAGTTTTTTGGACTACTTCGTATCAAGAGGCATTTCGAGTCGCAGGGATGTCAGGGCTCATGCCAATGGCGGTCTACTCAATTGCCGACGCAGCAATTTCAGGGTCAGAATGCTATTACCCATACACCCCAGGCGAAGGCGAAGGAGGAGGTGGTTGACCTATGTTCACGGGAATTTGGTACGGCCCCATCATGTGCAAAGTCGAGTCTTCAACCAGGGTTTACCCTGGTGGTGTTCCTGAAGACCCGCCAGAAGATCACGGAAAATGGGTCTATTCCCTGAAAGCAATGGAATGGGGAGATGAGTACGCATTCCCTGTTGGCGAACAGACTGATCCAGGATTTGAGACCGAAACTGCATTGAACATTTGGGAACTCGGCAACGACACTTCTACCCAATACGGGATTTCAGTAGGAAGCCTTCCGGGCACCTTTGAATTAAAGCCGGTTCCTGATGGAGCCTACGTCATGGCTTGGACATCGACGGCAAAGCCTGACACACAAGAATTCAATCTCGTGGTTTTCCAGTATCCGAATCAGTTCGACGGAACTTGCACTGACGAGGAAACGCCGTAATGACGTTGACTCGCAAATGCTGCTGCACACCTGAATGCTCGGGCGAGAACTGGTCTTGCGAAGAAGATCTTGTGGCAGTCGTTGTCACACTGAAGCATGTAATCCAAGCCGAACGGAATATGAAATGGCTTGTGGAGATGTGCTGTAACGACCTCGACGGATGCGAACCCAGACCTGGCTGGCAGTTCCTCCATAACTCGCCGTTAGATCTCGAAATCATTTACGAGACCCGATTCACTGCGTACATGGTTCCACCGTCTGCCGACAGTACCAACCCGTACAACCTTGGAGAATGGACCGTTTCGCAGACATGCGATCCCTTCTACATGGAAAATCCAACGCTGGGAGGAACCGGACCTCGCATTCGCGGCTCTTGGGAATGTGACGCGCAGGCTACAGGGGCTTTCCCCTGCTCTGGAGATTGCGACGGTCAGGGATCCAGAGAGACGAGGCTGAAGACAGACATTGTTTTCGAATATGACAGCCCGGCAAACGCAGTGCCGCCCTCAGACATCATCGGAATGAAGAAAAGGCTTTACCTTCCACGAGAGTGGTCTTTTGAGGAAGATTGCTGCACGAATAGTTCTGGTCGGGCTTGTTTGGAAAATTGCCTGGTCGATATCTTGGTCAAGCCTGGCAATGTTTCGTTTTCCATGCTGAGTAACGGAACCCATCCGACTCTTGGTAGTTACGGATTTGCTGCAACGTCTTACCCGCTGGAAGGCGATTCGCCGGACTGCGACGTTTCTGGGACAGCGGACATTGACGAAGTGTTTGCTGCTCCAACAGCAAACCCAGTCTTTACCACCAAGGCTCGAAAGACCTACAAGATGGAAGGCGAGAATGTCTGCGACCCTCCTCTTGGTTCATCTGAAGAACTGGCTTTTGTAGAAACTGGCGTTGTCGAAGCCTGGGAAAACTTCAACACAGTTTCTTTCGCAAACGCTCCGTTTACGAGCGACACAATTGCAAGCGGCAAATTGTTTCCGATGTCAACGGTGAACCGAGGATTTCAGATCTCCGGAGACAACAGCGGTCAGATCAACATCGGACAGACTCTCTTCTATCAAACGACCGACTTATATCCTCCAATTATTGACTGCTCGTATCCCGAAGGTTGCTGGCCGCATAACACCAACGCTAATTTCGGTACGGTTGATCCTTGCCTTCAATTCACAACGGCAGTCAACAACCAGGTAGTTGGCGGCAGTAGGCAGTTTGGGTATGACGTTTTCTTTGCGACTTCAAACAACAATTCTTGCCTGCCTTGTGACCCACAGGTAATTGCGGTCTACAACAAAGACGAGGCGTTCGACAAGCCCAAGGTCGCGATTGAGACAGAATTGACAATCGAAAGCATTACCCCCGTCGACTCAGGAGCCTGCTGATGAGAAAAATTGAACCATCGCCCCCCCCTCCCATGCGGGGCCTGGGGGACATGATCGAGAAGGTCACCGAGAAGACAGGCGTGAAATGGGTCGTCGACAAGGTGGCCGAGAAGACGGGAAAGGATTGCGGATGTGGCAAGAGGCGTGATAAACTGAACCAGGCAGTACCATTCGGGGGCAAATCGTGAGTTGCAATCCAACCAGAATCCTGTTGTCGAACAGCGGCACCACCACCATGCAGGTGACGGTCAGCCCGACGCCTGATCCGCAGGTGTCGGTCACGTTCCAGGTGGACGAACTCGGCATTGACGAGACCGAAACCACGGTTGCCGGCGTCGCGACGTTCTCCATTGATTCGGTCATCGCCATCAACAACTCGATCTGGGACGCCACCATCCAGGTGGGGGCCAACATGCGGGCCGCAGCGTCCGCTCAGGCGGTCGAGACCAACGGGAACACCACGGTCGGGGTCAATGTTTCGGGCAGCGAGGTGACGTACTGCGCCCCCACCGGAGGCGGCACGGGGACCGGGACAGTCACCAGTGTGCTTGCCACCACCCCGATCTCCTCGGACGGCGACAACGTGACCCCAAGGATTTCGCTGGACGACAGCGGAGTCTCTGCCGACACCTACAGCAACGCCAATATCACCGTCAACGCCAAGGGCCTGATCGAATTTGCCGAGGACGGAACTGCTGGCGGAGGAGTGACTCAAGTCACTGCTACCTCGCCGATCTCAAGCAGCCAGGGAACGGCTCCGGTCATTTCTCTGGCGGTGAACGGCATCACGTCAAGTTTTCTGCAAAGCAATTCGGTCACAACCGCAAAGATCCAGAACGATGCGGTCACCGCCGACAAACTGGACGACGTGCTGACGACTTCTGCGGGTGCCTACACGAACGCCGACATCACGGTGGACGCCCAGGGCAGGCTTACTTCCGCATCAAGTGGGACTGCTGGCGGTGTTACATCTCTTGTGGCTGGCGACAGAATCAACGTGTCAGGGTCGACGGGTGCCGTCACAATCAGTCACAAGGTCAAGTCTGGAACAGGAACCAATACCAATTACCCTGGCTCGATCGAGGTCGATGCGTTCGGTCACGTTGTTGGTACTGGAGCGTCCGTGCCGCCAGCACAAGCCGCCAACAACCTGAGCGACTTAGCAAACAAGGACACGGCGATCACCAACCTTGGTGGTACTACTGTTGGGTCGGCGGTCTTCAAGGCGACAGACGCAGCCGCTGGGCGGACTGCTCTCGGGCTTGAAAACGCGCTGACCGATTCGTATACCGGGCAGATCGAGACGGCAGCAGACAAGACCTACACGATTGATCCAGGTGTCGTAGTGGGCAGGACCATCACCTCGTTCTACGCTCGAAGCGGTGCGGGAACTTGCACGGCGACACTGAAAAACGACACCGCCACAGTGGGCGTGATCTCCGTCACGACCAGCAGCACGACGGCGCTGCTTGGTAACACGAGCGTGCCCGCCGACGACCCGATCACGCTGGTGATCTCGTCGAATTCGTCTGCCACCGACGTGGTGTTTGCCGTGGAGTTCACGCAATGAGCCCGCGATGGTTGTTCTTCCCAACAGCAGCAGGCGAAACGGTACTCGACACCTACACCCAGTCGGGCGGGATGACGTGGCGATCGAATAACCGCTGGTGGAACGTGATTAATACTGGGACCTGGACCTCTACGAACACCGCGAGCGGAACCTATCTGGTGAACGATGGCGGTTCCTACATTCGAGACGGATGGATTCGGTTCGGCCCGATGACTGGGAACGTACCGTCCAACGCTCAAATACGCATCTCGTTCACGCCGTCAAACACGACTCGCACTGCGACGTGGAACTCTGGCGGTCTCGGTGGCGACGAGCGGTTCGACTGGGACGGGACAAATCCGACCGTTGCGGAGATGGAAGAAGGCGGAACATACGGTTGGAACAACACCGACACGCTGACGATTCAACTATTCACCCCGTGAGGAAATCATGAACACCATTCACCAATTCGCATCGATCACTAAGAACCTGAGCGGCACGAGCGCGAGTCTTAACGACCTCGCGTACCTGTACAAGGAATCCGCACCACGTACGGCACTTGACGAGGCGCACATCGACCTGCTGATCGCCCAGGCTCAAGGGATGATTCAGGCCGCTGAAGCGCTGAAGGCGATCGCGTACGACCCGACGCCGGAAGAGCCGATCGAACCTTGACCCCCCCCTCCCCTTCTGGATGCAGACGTGAACGATTTCATCATGGTCGTCGCCCAATCGCTCGTTCCTATTGCGATCGTGTACGTCGGCTCCAAACTCGAAAGGGTCTCCCGTGCGATTGATCGCCTCGACTACCGCGTTGCTGTTCTTGAGCGCCTGCTCGGTGAAGGGCTTCCCTCAAATGGACGACGGTTTCCACACGCCGGGACAATTGAGGTCCGCAGCGGCGATCGCCAAAGCCCAGAGCCAGGCCTTGGAGGAGATCGCGGACCAGCAGCAGGGGATGATCCAGAACGCCCTGTCGGTGGCTGAGGGGGTCGCGGGCTCCCTCGGGGCTCCTGCCGTCCTCACGGGCCTCCTGGGAGCCGCTGGAGGCTTCTTGGTCCCGACGCCTGCCCAGAGGAAGCGAGTCGCCCAGGCGAAGCGTGAGGGTGAGGTCGAGGGGCTCGCCGGCAAGGCTCGATTCGATTCAAGTCAGGCCGAGGCATAGGGGTCCGACCAGAGTGAATAGAAAACCCCGCCGGTGAAAGCGGGGTTTGGGCCTAACCCTGGCCTGTTCCTGCGGGGCATATCGCAAGGCGATTCGGATTGAAGGGATCCTCATCCCGAAGGATGCCGCAAGAACCGAGAGCAGCATAACAACAACCCCGCCGGTGAGGGCGGGGTTGTCGGACGGATCCGAGCGAAAGGGGACTCGGGCGTCTCGCTGGTTCACATTGCTCCGTTCCATTCGCGGAACGGCGGGGGTTTCGGTTTCAAGAGTCCAGCATCAAGGAGTCGGTGACACTCCCGGCAACAAGGGTAGCAGTTCTTCTGGTCCATTGCTAGATCTGGTCGCTTGACGACCGGCTCCAGGTGGTGGACCGTCTCCGAGAGCCTGCCGCAGGATCGGCACTTCGGCTCGTTCCTCAGCATCATGTCCCGGATCGCTCGCCATCGGCGGGTGCCTCTGGGGTCTCTTCCTGATCCGAAGACATCTCTGAATCTTGGCATGGCTTCACCGTAGGCTGAAAGTCGAACGTGGGGTAGAAGCGCGCTCCATTCACGGCTTCCCAATCGGGTGATCCTGGTCGGTAGTCTCTCAAAACGGCACCTTCCAATCGGCATACGGCATGACGGTGATGTCGCAAGTGCCGGCGTCACCGTACTCGTCGGGGTCGAAGTCCTGGCGTTGCACCACGATTCCACGGATCAGTGAGTCGTCGAGGATGAACCGCTCGCGGACGATGAGATCGAGCAGGGGCTTCACCGGACCGTCGATGTCCCTCTTCCGTTTGTCCGGCCACCTGATGATGATCCGCACGAACAGTTCCTTATCTTCCATCGGCTCGCAAGCCGCGTGGATGAATTCAGCCGCATCCTTCTCCCACTTGCGGAACTTCGGTGACTTGATCAGTCGACCGCGTCCTTTCATGCACAGCGGCATGAGTCGATGGTTCACTGTCGGCGGCAACGGGATCTGTTGTAGTCGAACGTAATTCATACCAGGAAATACCTCGTGTTTCGGGTGTTGCCGTCTCGACGGACGGCGTTTTTAGAGACCAGCGTTCTCATCGCTCTCTGGAATCGACTTCCCTTCATGTCGACGCCTTCCATGATTTGGTTCTTCTCGAATCCGGTGAACTGATCTGCTTCGAGCGTTGTCGGGATCGGAGTGTTCATCTTGATCCACTGGAGGATCGCGTCCGCATCATCGCCCTGCGGGTTCATCGGTCGAACAGCGCCGACGTGATCGGTTCCGTGATACTGCGCGTCCTCGTACCAAAGTCCCATGCGAGACACGATCTCATCGAACCGTCCGGTTCCCTCCAGGACACGCACAGTGTCCGGGTTCGCCGCTTCGCTTATCTCCTCGCCATCACGAGCCTTCCGCAGCGTAAGGATCACGTCAACGTTCTGGAGGAACGCACTGGCTCCGCGAGCCTGACCGCCGGCCTTGCCGGTGTGGTGGAGCATGAGCAGGCCGCAGTTCCCCTCGGTGGCGATGCGCTCCATCTCCATCATCGCTCCCAGCACTTCCATGTTGTCGTTCTCACTCGCCAACGCCAGGAACCGGGTGATCGGGTCGATCACCACCATGTCGATCATCTGCGCTTTGACGATCTCGATGACTGAATCGACCCAGTACTTCCGGTCGTCGGGACGCACAGGAGCGATCCCGGTGTGCCGGCGATCGTAGAGGTGGAACCAATCAAAATCAGACTGTGGTTCCCGTTCCGAGTTGAAGGTCGCTCGGCACACCTCGTCGTCCTGAAGTTCAGAGAAGAAGGCATTCCACGCGAACGGGTTCTCCTCCGAGAAGTACAGAATGCGCGCCGCCTTCACCAACCGATCAGGCAGCACGAAGTGAGAATGGAAGTTCTCGTTAAAGTGCGCCTTCCCGATTCTGCGGATCCAGTCGCGAATGAGCGTCGACTTCCCTGCCTTCGGGGCACCGCTGAGCAGCGAGGTGTGGCCTCGCCAGCAGATACCTGGAAGTATCGACTCAGGTGGCGTGGGATCGTCGCGAGCCGCTTCCGTTCCGGTCACCGGCACCGGGAACGTGAAGCGCGTCTCGGTGACGCCTCGTGAGTTCTTCACGTCTTCCAGCGGCATCAGACCGACCAATCCATGCGGGCAAGAATAAAGTTCTTGTGGAACTCCAGCAGCCGAAGCATTGCATCCAGTTCCATTTCGCCAGTGTTTTCGTACCAACTAATCGTACGCCGGAGACAAATTTCAAACTCTTCGACACTGATGAATTGGGGTTCTTCATCTTCGCCTTCGCCCAACTCGTAGCCCATGCAGACCCGGAACATATATTCCGCGAGTTGATACCAATCAGTGTGGTCGCTCGCGGCATTCGCAAAGTCATGAAGTCGGGAGCAGGTGTAATCCTCGCACCACATCTTGTTCGCGTAATCGAACATGAAGAAGCCGGTAGCAATTTTTTCCAGCGAGAGAGTCGTATTGAGATTCATGTCTAACCTTTCTTTGGCCCGAAGCCCAGCAAGGCTTCGCGTTCGTTCTGAGTCATGATGCCCAGCGGCACCAATTCGTCACACACGTCGAGCAGGATGATCTGCTCGATCGCGTACTTCTTCAGGAAGTCCCCGAATTCCTTTTTCTCTTCCGGGGTGGGGTCACGATCGTCTTCATCTTCTTCCATGGTTCAAGGAATTCCTTTCTGGCTTGGTTGCCCTGTTCGCCCGCCAGCGTGCGGTAGAACTGGTGGAGATCCTTCATCGATTGCCAGCGTAACGAAGCGACCGCGTAGGTGCCACTACCGACTCCGGTCGCTCGCAGAATGTCGTCCCGTCCCTGGAACGTGGTCTGAGCCTTACCGACGATCACCGCGAAACAATCGGCACGTTCATCAGCGGTAGACTCGGTGAAGTACGCGGGGAGGCTGTACAACTTCTTCGACGGGAGTCGGGTCACGTAAGAGCAATTCCCGTCGACGGCCCGCCACCAGTACGGTGGCAGACCGAAGACGGGGCTCGTCTCTCGAATGATCCGATCGACTATCGCGATGCTCACAGCGCCCTCCAAACTTGGGCAGCACGCCCAGACCTGGTGGGGCGGCGATCTCCGGTCGCCTCGACCAGGCCGTCCTTGACCAGACCACGCCGGCACGCGCTCAGAGACTGGTGGGACATGCCGGTGAGCATCTCCAACTCATCATCGGTGGAGTCCCTTGTTTTGAGGAGCGACAGCACCTTCCACTTCATCTCAGTGAGGTGAGGCTTCACTGAATTATGAGCCTCGTTCGAGGTTTTCCTCGACTGGTTGAACAGTTCCATGTCTGCCCTTTCAGAATGGAATGTCGGGAACGATGTTCTTCACGTTGAAGAATTTTCCGCACTTGCTCGTCGTCATCTTCGCCCTAAAACGGCTTCCGGGTTGAAGCCCCCTAGCCTCGACTTTCGCCTGGTCCCAAGCAGATACCCACTTCGTTTCCGAACCCACTTCAACCTGGAGAGAAATTCGGGTTCCCTTGTCCTCGACAGCGATGACTCTGAAATCGTGGACATCACCCCTGCCATTCGATGGTCGAGCGTGCGGTTGAGTACCCCCCGGCGTCTCTGGTTTCTCGTTCTGAGATGAGTACCCACCTGAATTCTCGGCGGCAGGCCCTGCGACTCTGTCAATCATCTGGACGAACCCCTGGAGGGTGGATTGGAACTCGTCGTCGGGAACGCGATAGTTCCCAGACTCCAGCATTGACTTCATGATCGCGAGGGCGGTGATTCTTGCATCTTTACTCATTCAAATCGCTCACTTTCTGGCCATTTTTGGCCTTGGTCCGATAATCTGTTCGGGTTTTGTTCGGGTCCGATAATATCGGCGGACCTAATAGAAGACCTCGAGGTCGTTGATAGCATCGGGTCCGATAACGGCGCGGGCGCGCTATATCGGATTGACGACTCCGGAATCGTCATCATCGAAGGCGCTCGGCTGGCGATACGTCGACAATCGGACGCGACATCGATTCATGCGGATCTGCCTCGATCGAGAATGCGACGACCGAACCGTCGCCGGTCATAATCTCGGCGAGCATCGGACGCAACGGACATCGATCGACCTGGTAACCGGCGGCGCGGGCAAGCCGGAGGCGTGCCGCTAGGGATCTCCGGCATGCGGACCGGGTCCCGGGGTATTCGAGCGCGCGAAGCGCCGGAGAATCGATTCTCGGGCGGATCGTAATTCGGAAAACGTGGAGCATTCGGGATCCAAAAGAAAACGGACCCGCGCTCTGGAGAGCAACGGGTCCGCAAGGGATTCGGGATGGTACGCGTTAGGTCATTGCGGGAACGTCAAACGGCGGTAGCGCTCCGCGATGGCTTGAATCCTACGGAACGCGCGTTCGTTTCGATTGACCTTCCATCGGCAATATGCGCCACCAGGACCGCTTCCATTCGCTTTTGCCGCTTCGCGATATGTTCGGACATGAGCGAGCATCTCGGCACGAGCAATCGTAATCGCTTCGCGAAGTGATCCGCGTTCGTCCATCCATGCCACAGCGATGAAATCACGCGCTAGTCGATTGACATCGGATCGGCTCGCGAGTTCCTCGGGGTAGGTGGTTTGGTCTTTCATGCCGCCTCCACAGTGATTCGGATCGTACGCTTGCCATACTCGTCGACGAGTCTCCGGACATACTCGGATGCCTCAAAAGCCGGAACACGAATCGATCCGGACTGGCCATTCGTGGTTGACCACGTAATCCTCTTGTGAGTCATCGACAGTACTCCTGATGCGGTACGACGTTGAAATCGGTGCAAGCGAAAACCGAAGACCGGCGCGGATTCGATGGCTCGCCACTTCCGCGATATGCGATTGTGCCGTCTTCGAGCCATTCCTCCGCTTCGGCTTCGTCGTCCGGAAAGACATCCCACGCAACTTCATCGATTGCGGCTTCGTACGCTTCGTGCCATCCGCGCTCGCCTTCGTTCATGGTAATGACCGCACCTATGACGCCATAGGGGCCGACGACCAAAAAGCAGAATCCATCAGGCCACTCGACCCAAACATTTTCGGTCGTTTTTTCGATTCCCGATTCGGTATATGTGACTTTCATGCCGACACCAGCCAACTGTCGCTGCCGACGCCGATCACGAAGTGATTGTCGGACATTGCCTCATGGATTGCCACTTCGATGTCGTACGGGTCATTCGCATCGCGGGAATCGTCGGCACGAAGTTCGGCCAGCGCGTCCTTCACTTCGTCGAAGTCGCATTCGAGCGTTTCCAGGTCATATTCGCACCAGTCACAGCAAATCCCGACCACGTCAAGTTCGATGGATTCGTGGTGCTCGTCGTAATATTCGTGCAACGCTTCGAACGCTTCACGAGAGAACGCATCGGCGCGACCGCATTCCTTGAAGACTCGGCTTAGGTGCCATCCATTGTCGATTGTCTGTACTAGGGGCATGTGATTCCTTCCGTTGGTGATGCCGATCCAGCGTGAACCGGCCTGCTGCAATCATCGGTCGAATCCGCATCGATGTCCAACCTTCTATAAACGATTCGTTCAATTGTGGATGGCATGTGGACAATGTCGGACAATGGCGAGATGCCATCGACCTATCGCGGATAGCGGAGTCCGCGATCCGCAACTACTAACAACGGACCTCGAGGTGTTTGTTAGGTTCGCGCGTCCGATAACGCTAATGGCATCCGATTGTCAATAAGACCCCCCGTTATCGGACCCTGGGGCGAAAATCCCGGATGC
>Ga0208667_1000481_pt1 | contig 16981 bp, 13 predicted proteins | sample 11BtaG_FD_184085 | JGI IMG/M metagenome (GOLD analysis project Ga0208667, IMG submission 184085) | Marine viral communities from the Subarctic Pacific Ocean - 11B_ETSP_OMZ_AT15265_CsCl metaG (SPAdes) (version 2) | ecosystem: Environmental > Aquatic > Marine > Oceanic | place: Pacific Ocean... | reverse complement strand
CTTCCAAAGACTTCTTGCCTTATAGTCGGCCTTCTGATACTTAAATAGTTTATTTTTGTTTAAAATCACCGGATTGTTGGAAATTTCGTAAACTAATTTGTTTATGTCAATCATGAATTTGTGATTTGCTGGTTTAGTGTAAGTTTCAAACACATATTTACAAATCTCATTTTTAACTTGACACCAGTGATTTAATGCTTGTTCTGGAATGATATCGAACAAGCAGACATCTTCAAGGTTGATTTTAGCAACGTTAGCTGCGTTTACAAAATTCTTGACTCTCTTCTTGTGTACTTCCAAACGCTCTGTGAGATGTTTGGGACAAGCCTCTTCAAGTGTCTTGCCTCCACACCAAACCCTAGCATATTCATAATCATCATCTGAGAGATGAGGGGACCAATCCCATGTGCTCTCAAAAGCTCTTTTAATGTGTCCATAATAAAATTCTCCGTTTGCAAAAAGACCTAAACAGTCTCGTTTATCATCAAGTATCTGAAATATCATTATCCCTCCTATCAATTTTTCTAATAATATCGTTTAGACCACCAGGTCTGTTTTTGTAAGTTTTCCGAAATACATTATTAATATAACTGATAGCTCTGGGTTTGTCAAATATTTTGTGAAAGTTTTTTGTTCTTTTTATTATCTCTTTTAATTGAAGATTTGTAAATGGAGAATACTCTTCAATATTTCTTATGGATAAATATAAATCATACATATATTGTTCTGTATATTTATTATCTATATAACTTATATCTATAGATTGTTTATTTATTATAATACTTTTAAGTTTATTATTACATATATCTAATTCTTTATAATATGATTTAGTATTATAGTATATATTATAATATATTAATAAATTATTAATTAATAAATTTATATCTAAGTTAATAGTATTTATATAATTTTCAAAAAATATTTGTTTTTTTGTTGACAAACGATATTTTTTAGTGTATAATGATAAAGAGGGTGAGAGAATATTGGCTACTAACACCCAGGGACTATTTTTAGAAATGTAAAAGCCATTATTTAAACATATTTTTTTATAAAACTCAAAACAGGAGGTGTTCATGAAAAAATCTTCTTTTAATTGATCTTCATCAATTGATAAATCAGCTATTGAAACTGCGAGCCCAGTAGTGAATATATTCGAATATTTGCTTCTTTGAAAGGCCGTAAAAGTCAGGGGGTACTCTATACCCATTGTGCTAACATACTCGTAAAATTTATTGTAATATTCGTCAAATGTGAGGATCTTTTGGCCCTTTAGGAATTCGTTATTGAACAACTCAAAATATGTCTTAACGTAAGAATTATAAAGTTCTTTTGGGTCTTTGTATCCCGTATGTGGTTTTGGTTCACTTAGAAAAGGTAAATCTCTAGGTATGTGTCCTACCGCAGCAGCCATTTTAAATCTACTTTGTACCTTTTTGAAAGCATCCACAACAAAATTTACAGCCGAAATACTACTGTTTGATTGTGGATTAAAGTTTTTCAAATTTACTTCATTAAGATAAACAACATTCATCTGTGGGTCAATTCTTCCATAGTGGTGGTTCTCAAAGATCGTAAAGTCCTTCATTACTTTTTCTTCTTCAGCCATTTTTTCCGATCTAAACTTAGATCTTTCGAAAGCCAGCTCTATACTAGAATTTATTTTATTTTTACCATTATATTTAGCCATTTTTAACTTGCTCCGTCTTCATCTGGATTACTTTCAGGAAATTGAGAAAACTCATCTACTGGATTTCCATCTTCATCAATTAAAGTTTCTTGTTCTGCAACATCTATACTGGTAGAAGAAGAATCCTCATTTTGATTAAACGAAGAAAGATCTGGTGTAAAATCTACAGGTCCTGAACTAGACTGCACGTTTGCTAGGAAATCTTCAAAACTACTGATCAAAGGAGTACATTTTGTAGAAGTATCTACCACTGTGCCTTGTGCAAATTCAGCATTTCTCGGTTTTTGAGAAATATCGGAAGGATCTCCATTGTCTATTAAATTTTTATTACCGGCCATATCTGGTCTATCTGTAAATCTACCGGTGCCTGCACCAGAATTGTGCCACAAAGCATCAATTGTGGTTTCAAATTTTCCTGGTGAAATAGTTGATTTTACTCTTGTTACTAGATGATATCCTCCAATACCTGTGATATAAGCCAAAGAAGTTTCATCGGTTGATTTAAAACCTGGGCCACCAATACCAATAGGGTCAATAAACAGATCCATGCCTGGATAGTATATAGTGTTTCCTATTAAGTTCATTGAGACTTTGTAAACGGCACTCAGCTGCATCATACCATCGAATCCGTTTCTCATGAATCTAGACTCGCGAAGATACTGTGTGTCAGTTTTTGAAAAGTTTATTTTCTTAAGTAATCCCCGATCAGAACCAATATGAAAATGATAAATTCCTCTATCTTGATCCTTAGTCTTGTCCCCCCTTCCCGGATGTACAACAGTCGTAACGATAGGATAGATTGCTATGTAATTATAGAAATCTAAAATATTCTTTTCACCTTCTTTATCAGATAGCAAAGGTAACTCTGTTCCATAATAATCTGCTAAATCTATAACAGGAAAATTACCAATTGTTTCGTTTGATTTAAAATCTAGAAAGGGATCTTTATTATCTTTACTCAACAAGACAAAGTTTGCCGTATTGAATCTCATTTTTGTATCTATTGGTCTATCTGCGCAAGAATCAAATAGCAAATTTACAACAAGATCATTGGTTATATCTCTGACAAAATCCATCATAGGATAATAAAGTTTTTTTGGCTTTATAACATTTTGTGTGAACCATTCATAAAAATATTCAACAGAAACAGGAATGTCAATAATATTAAAGCTTTTACTTTGCGTTCCATCTGCTTTTCCAAAAGCACCGAAAGTTGCAAAGGAACTTAACAACAACTTTGTCTTGTTCATATCAATATTTTGCTTTCCGTCTTCATCATACATGTTATCCATCATTGTATAAATTAGATCTCCTAGATAAAAGAAGTTTATTCGATTATCTTCTTTCATATCTTCATCTGGGTAGTCCCTTACACCGTCTTGCAGCAGCCTTAATGTTTCCGAACCTTCTTCTTCCGTGGACCCTTCTGCTTTCTGTTTCATATCTTTAACTGTAGATTTTTGATCTGTAACTGATTTTCCTGTTGCGGTTATTAGTCTCGGTGCTAATCCTCTACTAAAGAATCCATCTCTTCTAAATTGTTTTATGTCGTTAACATGTGCATCAACATAAAATATTGAGTTTGATTCGTTCAGCCTTAAAAGCAAACTTCGATAAACATTTTTTATAGTCTCTTCCTCTGCTCTCTGAAACAATTCTTTGATGACTTTTATTTCTTCCACACTACAATTATCTTTTTCCAAAGCAACAAACATTGCTTCCTTAAATTTTTCTCTGTTTTTTCTTAAACTTGGTGTGGATAGAGCATCAAACTTTGTAGATTTTAAGGCTGATTCGATGTAGGCACGATAAGAAATATTTATATCTACCGTTCCATCATCTTTAATGGAAAAATCATGATCGACCATGTTGAGATAGAATGATTTATTTGTTAAGATTAAACTCTTCTTAAGTTGCTCATAAGTAAAACCTCTCTTAATCAGAGCAGCATCTAATCCCTCGTGTCTTTCGGGTATTGCCCACCCAACCTCAGCTCTAATTCTATAAATTGAAGGATCATATTCTTCGGCCCGAAGGGTTCCGATACCTTTTCTATTCTTTTTATTAACAGGGAAAATTAAAAGGTGAACAAATTTATAAGTTTCTCCGTTGGAAGCCACTCTTGGTTTTATAAAATCAGAAAAGCTTTGAAAATGCAAGGAGAGATTGGCCACAATATCATTTCTAGCTGTTGCCGGAGAAGTTCCTTCAAAAGTAAAATCAAAACTTTTAATGCCATATGAACCACCTTTATCAAAATCTGTAGACACGAGGTTGTTTATTCTAACTTTGTTTTCTTTCTTTTTAAAATCAAATTCAGTTTCTAATAATTGATCTCCGTCTAGTCTGTGCACAACTCTGAATAATCTGATCTTGGGAACTAAAAAAGCATGAATGTCTGGTGTTATTTCTAACAACGGCTTCATTTCTTTGCCTTTTGGAACAATCATTTTGTTTATCGTATTCGTGTTTTGGCTTTCTGAATCTTCAATCGCGTGGAACCGACCACCAAAAGGTCGATTTCCATGTATTCTGTGGGAACGGTTGCTTGTGGGTTGCTGTCTTATATAAGTGCGATATTCTGTTCTTAACGACTCTAAATTATACATAAGAAGACATTGTTTAACAAACTTTTGACGGGTTTTTAATTGTTCATCTGTTATTTTTAGAGAGGAGTCAAGTCCACCACCCGTTGCTATATTTGCAGCAGCATTAGCAAGAGCTTGTTGGGCTCTTTCATTGGCTGTATCAAACAAGTCTCGCTCAGTTTCTGGATCAACTCCATCCACAAATAAAGCTGAATACTCCAAATACAAGTAAAACTTCTGTACGTTGTTAAGCACGGTTCCAATAACTCGCGCAATAATTTCGGAATAATAATCCACTGATTGTTCAAACAAAGTCTTTTGATTTAGGTTTTTATTTCCAAAAGCTTCCTGTCCTAGCTCAGCAACAAAAAATGCATAACCTGCATCAATAAGACTTTCGACAACTTTTCCAACATACGCCCCAGGTTGAGGAATAACACTTACTCCAGATAATTTATCAGTTTCTAACGATTTTGGATCAAACTTTTCTCCAAAAGAAATAACATTAGTGTTTTCTAGACCTCCTCCACCACCGCCTCGTTCTGGGTTTTGTATAAAACCGGAATTTATAGTCTGCTTTGCTTTTTTAATATCATGTGTTTTCCCCGGGTATGAATCCTCGTCACCCCAACCATTATCATCCGGATCAACGATTTTTCCGTTATATTTGTATTTTCCAATCTTGTTGTTCTTAATATTACCAAAAAAATTTTCTGATTGTAATATATTATTTGTTAAATCTTTCCCGATTAAAGAAGCATATTTTTTCATGCCGGGAACATTACTATCTTGAATTGCTTGAATATTATTGGCGATATTTTCAGCTGCTTCTTCTAAGTCATCAGAGATAATTTTTGAAGTACCATTTAGTTCAGGGTATTGAAAATATTGATATGCTAAACTGAACTTGTCTTCAACTTCTACATAAGGGCCGGTTAAATCCGCAAACCCCAGATTGAACTTGATTCCAGTTATATCTCCTAGATTAAAACCATCCTTTAACATCTGATCGACTTTGACTGATATTTTGCTTATCATATTTGCTTTGCTGTATCTTTCTAGAAGTACCGTGTTTCCTGTTTGAACATTCGTTATGCCATTTAGCACAAACAACCAGTCAATAATTGTTACTAGGGTTTTTGCAAAGCCATAAAATCCTGATGATTTATCTTCATATTGAATCATATCTCTAAATGCTTTATAGAATCTTTTTTCGTCATTTGTTGTTGTTTCTTTTTCTATTAATTTCTTTTTAATTTTAATTAGCAGACATGTTGCTATGGATTGCCTTTGATCCGGATCAAACGTTCTATATCTATTTATAAAATATGAATAATCTTCTGATTTGAATTCAACTAGTTGTTCTAAGGCTTCAGAAGCACTATTTATTAATGCCACAGCACCTGCTCCGATGGAGCCCGCCACCGCTCCTGCTGTACCACCAGCAACAGTTATTATTGTGGCCTGTGTTCCTGTGGACAATGCCGCAGCTCCCCATGCCCAGAAACTTGTACCGACATATGCAGCAACACCTACTGAACCTAGGTAAACACCTACTATCGTACCGGCCGATGCTGCCACTGCTACTGTAAGATATCCCGACCAACTTGTTTCAAAAGAAAAATTAAAAAATTCTTCGGGAGTTACTCCACCAGCAGTAGCATTTTCTCCTTTATCTTCCAATACTAATTCTATTACACCTTCAGCCATATTATATCACCTGCAAGGTTTCGGAGAGATTTGTTGGAATCTTGATGGTCTCTCCAAGATCAATGTGATTTTCTGTCGGCTTGTTGTTGAAAGAAGCAATAACCCACCATAGTTTTGGATCGGAGTAATACTTCGAAGCCAGCAATTGAAACGTATCACCATATTTCCAAATATATGGTTCGAATCTTATCTTTTGTTTTTCGCTTTCGTCAATTTGTCTAAATCTTTTAGAACGAAATTGAGTTAGACTCTTGATACCTTTTTTGTCAAAAGTATCTTTGTACATATCATCTTTATTTGTCGCTTTTCTGTTTTGTTTATATCTAGACATATTTTATCCTTAAAATGGGAAATTATCCTGTGGACCTAGCCAATCACCGGTATTTGCGTCAACACCTAAGTCGGAATCATGCAATACATTAAGTGTAAAGGAGAGTTCAAAGTTTTTAGCATAAAAGTTTCCACCACCCTCGGCAAACATTCCCAAGCTTAGAGTCGGTTTAAATGATATTCCATCAATATATCCCAAAAGACCTTCTGTTCCGTCTTGAGATCTAACTAGATTACCAAACTTTACACGAAGCAAAGGTGCTTTGGCCATGGTCTTTGACCCTTCAAATGCTTCGCTAACCGTTTCTTCTTGAGGTGGACCAACATCTCCATCAGCCATAGGTATGCTTTGCTTTATAGCCGGTATGGAAGTATCCAAATAAGCCGGGTATAGCATCTGAGAGAATTTTGAGAATTTTGTTTGGTTCTCTTTGGCCTCGGCTACTGAAGCCGCCGGCACATTAAAAGAAAGAGCAACAGTTCTCTTGGTATTTTGAAAAGAAGCAATGGGGTCCATTCTTCCAAAAACATCTTCGGAGTTCCAACTGGACTTAAAGTCTTGAGAAATATTTGTAAGAAAAGCAGGAAATGCTACCTTACGAGAACTTATCATACTTTTTATTTCAAGCTCTGCACCAGTTGAGTTTACGTAACTCTGAACTAAATCTCTATACGTAGCCATTATTTATTCCCCATTGAAGTTTTATATACACCTTTCTCAATCAATCCATCCATTGCATCACCGTCTATCTTAATAACTATGTCTGCATTGAAAACATTCTTGATTTGATCCGCTAGAGAATTGATTGTTTGCATTTGAGTAACAGAGCTCTTGGTCATAAGACTAGCTGATTTACCAGTCGTTATCAGGGCAATGTTTTCAAGCTCTGCTTTGATGTCTGACTTATCTACTTTATCCAAAAATTCTGCTAGTGCTCCCATTCTTTGTGAAAAAACTAAATCCACAGCGATATCAGCTGTTCCACTAAGAGCACCCATAAGTCCAGCCATTTTTTCTAGTCCAGCCATAGACTTTATAAATTCAGCCATTCCAAGAGCAGCAAGTCCAATCCCAGCACCAATCATTAAAGCAGCTGCCCCTACTGATAAAAGCACACCAACAGCAGCTGCTGTAACAAGGGCTTGTGGCCCTAAGACCATAGCGGTGAGTGCAGCCATCAATATACCAAACGCGATTGTAAAATACATGATACCTGTGGATGCGGCTTCAAGTTGAGGGCCCGTTAAACCTGCGAACGCTTTAACAAACTCAGCCATACCTGTGGCAGCAAGACCAATACCTTTACCAATCATAAGCACTGCTGCTCCAAGAGCTAGCATTGTTGGGATAGAACTTTTCATCGAACTGTTTGCTTTCTCCTGTTGTTTCGTGCCTTCTTTCTGAGCTTTAGTTTTCTCTTTTTCAACTTCTGCTTCTGCTTTGGTTAAGGTTATACCTAGTGCTTGGCCAACCCGTCGGATACCACTAACAACGAAGTCTTTCATTTTTGTACCTATACCTTTAGTCATACCTAAACTAAGAACATTTGTAAGAGTTCCGAGCGCCCCAAGTCCTTTTGCAAACAAAAACAATCCAGCCATCCCGCCAACTATTGTTCCGAAGTATCCTTTGGTAAAATCATCTAGCTCTGTTATGCCATCTAGTACAAACTGAAGCACTGTTCCCATTGTCTCTAATGCTGGAGCAAAAGCTGCCGCGAACTCTCCCATAATCAATTTTAATTTTTCTAGGGTTGGGGTTACGTCTTTCATTACTTTATCAAATTCTGCTTGGGCATTCGCTGATTGTTTCATTTGAGCTTCGTAATTTTCATATTCCGACATAGACATACCAAAGATTTTATTTGCTTCTGCCATGTCTGTGATACCAGCCGCATTCGCTATAGCTTTCTGTGTGAACTTATCCATTGATCCAAATGATTGACCGGTTGCTTGAGTTGTGCTGATTAGCGTCTTTATTCTTTCGTCTTCAGTCATCATTAGCATTTCTGTTGCTGATAATTGAGAACCCAAGATAGAGTTAAGTTTTCCAGCACCTTCTGCCGCACCAGCAAAAGTATCAAATTTCTCAACCATTCCTAAAAGTGTTCCTGTTTCAACACCAGCGGCTTTTGCTGCCGCCGCGATTCCAGTAAACACATCTATTGACTTATCTCCATATACAGCAAGAGTCTTCAGAGAAGCATCATAGTCTGATAACATTTTGGAAGTTGTTATACCTATCTTGGTTCCCATCATACCAATTTTCTTAGAAGCAGCGAGAGCTTCGGTACCAGACATTCCCATAAACTTGTTCATGTTATTTAACATATCTGTACTTTGTTTCGCTGATACTCCGAGCTTCCCTAATGAAGCAACCCCTAGCGTTAAGTCCTTTTGAACCCCTGGAGCACTTCTATGAAAGTCGTTGAAACCGGCTAATAAGCCAGCCATAGCCTCTCCACCTTCAGCAGCTGTGATGCCAAATCGATTCCCTTGTTTTTGAACCTTTATAAGAACATCGTTATAACTATTAGCCAATCCTGTTGTCGCTGCAAATTTTGCTGAGGCATTATCAAACTGTGTTGCCATACTCAATGTGGCTTTAGCTACGGTGTTAAAAGCGGCAGTTGCTAAGTTCTGAACATTAACAACATTTTTAAAAGCCAAAGCGAATTCTAAAGCACCATTTTCAGACTTTAACATTCTCTTGGTAAGATCCCCAAACTGAAAGACAACATTTTTAGTGGCCATGCCGGACTCCAAAAGGCCAAAAGTCATGCTAGAGAAAAATCCTTCAGCGTCTTTTGAATTCTTTCTTTGCGCATCAGATAAGAGTCTATATTCTTTTGTCTCTTCACGTAATCTTACTATAATCTCATCAAACTGTTTCTTCTCTTGCTCTCTTATAGCTATTTTGTTCTCTGCTTCTTTTATCTCCTGCTGGACTTGCTTTAATCTTTCTCCCTCTGCCTTAAGAGCTTCTTCTCTCAATTTTTGTAAATTTTTCTCCTCGGCATTTAAAGCTTCTTCAGTGTCACGTACAGCCTCAAGTGCCTTGTTGTAGGCATCAAAAGCAGCCGCCATGTCACCAGCATTAGCTTGCCTCTCAGCCTCTTGAGCCAATAAAAGTCTTTGATCGGATATCTCCTCTTTCGTCAGCTCAACGCTTTCTCCCTTAAGTTTTTTCATTTCTTTTTCAAGTTCAATACGCTGTTTCAGTAGTTCATTTTGCTTCGCCAACTGTTCGGGGGTTTGTTCACTCATTTATTATCCCTCATGCTTGAAAGGCCAGGAGACACTTGTCTCACTTTCAAACTCCGATATTGATTGGTCTAGCTCTGCTTTTCTCTTCATGGTCATTGGGTGTTCTTTTCCCATTTCCATGATCGCGTCTAGATAAAATTTTGTTCTCGCAACTGCTTTAATATAAGACTTAACTTGCTCTGGGTGTCCTTTAATAGAAAATTTCTTTTCATTCTGTTCCTCTTTCATGAGAGCAGATAGATTAATCAAATCAACATCAATTCTGAAGTCAACTCCATACATCGCTTTCAATATATCTTTCGTTATATTACCTACTACGGCTTGTAGAGAGGTTTCTCTCAACAAATTAAAATCAATACTCTTCATAAAAAATCCTCTTTGTAACATAAATAGTTTTATAAAAGAAATGCCCTATAAGGGCACTATATGTTTTATCTCTTAGCTTTTTCATACTCTTTCTTTTCATCTTCTGCTTGCTTATTAAGTCTCTTAATCCACCATAATCTTAAACCCACAGGGAGATTGTATGCCTCTATAAAAGACCATCCTCCAAAATGCTTTAATATGAAAAACTGCTCATAGACTTGCTCCATATATTTAGGAGTCAGGCCAAAAAAAGTCCGCATTAAGCGGAACCTCCAGTTCCTGCTGATGTCCACAAGATTCACATTCAAAATCGCTTTTGATTTCAACGTTTGGATTGGCTATTCTATAGCATTTCTTCAAATGAAAAGAGTCAGAAGACAACATAGTATCAACAAATTGATTAATAAGAGAAGTTTCACTATACCCTTCTACACTTACTATAATCTTTTTAAAGTGACCAGTTACTGTTTTAGTAAGTCCTTTAATTCTTGTTTTCTTTTTAGCCAGTTTCTCAGAAACCATAGCCATTTCATCTTTACCGGTTAATAGTCTAAATTTTACTTTATATTTTGAAGCCGGCATTGTAGTTTGAAAATAACCATCCTCAGTTCTTACCATATTATCCTCTTCACTTTCCATACTTTCTTTAATAATAGGATTATCTAAGTCAAAAACATGTTTACTTTTTGCCTGACAGTTTGGGCAACTGACTTGAGTTTCATAGGCGTTTCCATATCCTGAAGATCGTGCTGCGATGATCATAGCATTTCTGTCACCTGAGTACATAGAAGAAGGTGAAACTCTTTTATCTACAATAACGTTTTCCATGAACCTCTCAATAGCTAGTCCTTTTTTAAGGAGCTGTTCCGAAGACAAGATATCTTCATCTTTTGCGGTCATGAAATAAATTTCAATTGTTTCTTGTCCGTGTAATGGATGTCCTTCGGGGTATGAACCACCAGAAGGCAATGTTACAAACTCTGTTGGTCTTACGAACTTTAAACCAGGAGCTTCAGTGGGTGCTTGGGGAGCTTGTTCTTTTGCCCCGAAGCGATTTTGATTATTTCTCATTTTTACCTCTTTGTTATTCTGTTAATTCAGCTTCATCATATGAAACTGTTATTGTTATCTCTGAAAGTGTTTCAGTTTCATAAGACAATTCTCCGCTGTCTACCGCAGTGATTATAGCATTCTTAAGTGTCCATTTCTCTAAAACACCACCATCTGCATCTAATTGTTCTATTACAAAATCTTTTATAATTTTATCCTTTGCTATCCCGTCTTTAGACTTATCAAGAGAATATCTGGATTCTTTAATGAAAGAATACAACATATGTTGTTTTGTTGGACCACCCACAGACATATCATTCTTAAAGTCTATAATCTTTATAACAACGTCTTTCCACGATAAGATACCGGGATACTTTATCTTATGATTTATCAGTGTATACTCTTCTTTGCTAATTTCAAAAGAAGGCTTGGTAGCAGATTTAGCCCACCACCAATATCCTGCTTCATAATAAGGACTTGTTGGGGAAGAACCTGCATCCATAATACGAAACCGGTAAGGTCTTACCGGCTCTACAATATCTTTTTTCTCAGACCAAAAAGCCATCTATTCTCCGAAAATTATGGTGTTGGGGGAAGTATAACATTACCAGTTAAAGGATCAAATACATCAATTTCTGCTCCAGTTACAGGATCGTATTTCATACATGTTGCCCAGTCATACTTCATCTTCATATCTATTTCGCGCAGATCGTCGCCCTCATATACAAACTCACCAAATTCTACACCGGTCAAGAAAGGATTATTAAGAGTCCATTTCTCTAGAGGCTGTCCTTCAGCATTTAGTTGAGTAAGGATAACACCTTGAATATTAGCACCGATTGCTGATTTTTTCTTAGACATTGTAGCAAATGAGCCATTTTGACTAGCTGGTACAACATATCCAGAGTTCATAAGAATTTTGTGTGTTGCAAAAACTGCATCTGGTGATACTGGGTCTACCATTTTTACACTGATCTCATTCCACTCAACGTGTCCCGGGAAATGATACTGGTTATCCAAAAACTTATGAGTTACTGAGGTAACTGTGTAAGATGGAATCGTAGCTGATTTAGCATACCAGACTACCGAAGTAGTGGTGTTTGGTAGATCTCCAAAAGCCATGATTTGTATTGCAAACCTATATTTTCTTTTAGGCTCTATAATATTTGATTTTTCACTCCAAAAAGTCATTATGTTGTTCTCCTATATGTATACATAACTAGTGTCAGGCTAGAATTCTACGCCTGTTCTTGTGACGATAAAGTCAATAACAATATATTCAATGGCTCTTGCGGGCTTAACAAATACTTTTGCGTATAAGATATTTCTATCAATTAAATCGTCTGTTGTTGTGCTGGTATCCAAAACCAACTTATAATCTGTGATACCAAATCTTGTTTTTACACTTGAAAGAAGTGGATCAGCTTGTGAGAGGAATCTATTCCATGTTGCTTGAACGTTTTGTTCAAAAAGAATTGTATCAGCAATCAAGCCAACTTTCTTTTTAAGATAAATCATCAAACGACGAACATTAATTCTATCCAAAGCAGATGGTGTCTGTTGAAGTGTTTTCTGACCGAAAATAACGATTTCTCCAACAGCAGGGAATCGAGCAATAGGATTAACATTAACTTGATATAATTCATCTCTTTGTTTCTTTGATAGAGTCTTAAGTGTACCGATAACTCTTGGACCGCTGTTTCCACCGAGAACACTAAGTCCACCGCGATTAAAACCAGCAGGAGCAAACCAAGGACCATCAGAATTAGCTTCTGAGAAGGCCATAGCTCCAATTGCGCCAACTGATGGAGGAACAATAAGAATCTCGTCATTTCCGGAAAGAGTGTCGCGAAGCTTCAAGCGAGGTGCATAAGTCGCAGCATAACTTGTATTTAAGTCGCGAGAAGAAGCCTCTGCCAGTATACTATCAACTTCTCCACCACTTCTGACACCAGAATTCTCAAAGGTATCCAAGAAAGAATCGTCCATATCTATAACAACCATAGCATCTCCTCTTTCTTCAACTTTACGAATCATCTTATTTTGAAGTCCAGAGTCAGTCATACCTGGTATAGATACTACGTCATATCTAATAGATTCTGGGTCTGCTGCTATTTCAATAGCTTTATCCATAGTGTAGTAAGCATAGTGACTTTTAACTGTTTTTCCGTCAAGAACAACAGCACTTGAGAAAGGATCAACTTGTGTAATGTCAAGTCCGTCACATCCTCCGAATAGAGGAACGTTGAATTGCTTGACACCTTTATCCAGCAATCCTTTGGAGCCGCTGGCGTTTGTATATGTATAAGAAGTATTGCTTGCTAAAGAACCAGAGTCCCAATACCACAATCCATTAGCGTCTTCTCTCATTTCGTCTAGAGTGAAAATTTGACTAACTTCTGTAGAGTTTGCAGTTGAATGAGCATCTAGGCCAGCAGGTAAACCGTTAGCAAAATCTGAGTAATCTCCGCTACTCCATGCAGTTTTATTTGAGGAATTTGAATTGCCCCATACATGTCGCAATCCATGAACGTCTGTGTTATTGTAATTTCCGCCCATCTTAGAGCTTTCCTCTGTAAGTCTCAAATCTGGAAAAAGGAAAGAAGCTGTCATAGCAACAGGCATAGAGGCAAATACATCAGCATCTCCGGCAGTACCATAATTGTAAGCATTACCTTTTACCCAAGCATGCAAATTAGCATCGTCACCATCAACACCGGGAGTACTAGTAATACTAGAAAAATGGTTGGCTCCGCTTCCACCAGGAGTAGGAACAGTTAAATGAGGTGTAGGTGTTTTTGCTGTTATGACCAGAGTTCCGTTGCCGGTGGCTGGTGCTGTGTATGCGCCCAATGTAGCTATCAATGCTAAAATTCTATCAGCTGTGGGAAATTTTCCAGGTGAATCACTGACACCAAGATCTGCTGTATTGCTGGAATTGAAAGCAACATCAGAATCAGCAGCGGCTTTTGACCCATTAAAAGTAAAAGTATGTGTTTCTCCGTTTAGCACTAAAGTTACTTCGTCACCAGCGTCTGGGGTGGAGTCTAAGGTCGCACTTAAAACAGCCAGAGTTCCGAGATCATTTTCAGTATCTCCGAATGTATGAACCCCAGAGGAACCATAAGCTAGAGTGAATCCTTTGATCTTAGAAGGTCCGTAGAAACCAAATGGTAGAGCATAACTATCAGATAGTCCAGCCTTCCATGCATCAGACATTTCAATACGAACATAGTTCGAACGATTTGGGTAATCACCAGTAATATTGAATACTTTGTTTGTAGTATCCCATACACGATCTTCATCACCAATTTTCTTAAGAATAAAATTAGCTGAGGCTTCATTGAGATTAAGATTTGAGAATGTTTCAATAGCATTTCCCGCAGCGTCAATAACACTTAGAGAGAAAGACGAATCTGGTTTACTTACAGTGCCCAAGTTCAAGTCATGAATTTTAATTCCGTAATTTTCTTGTATCCACTCGCCCTCGTGAAGAGAAACAACACGGAAAAGCTTTGTAGCATCTTGTGCCGACCAAGTACTTGGTGCGCTACTAGGATTGTCATTTCTAGAAATAATCCAGCCAGACTTAGCAGCAGCCGCTTCCTTTACATTAGACAAATAAGATGTAGACCCAGAAACTAGAGGCATTAGAATACCATATTGTTGACCTGCGGAAGAAGATACATCATCCACCAATTCTTTAACAGCCTGTTCGAAAGTCTCACCGACAAAGTAAGATTCAGTTGTGGCAAAGTTAGTTGAATTAATTTTTTGTGGATTAGTATTCAGTACATCTCTAATAAATCCTTGTTTTTGATCTGGTCCAAAGTGAAAAGTATAAGTATCATAAGCACTATTCGAAGACCAAATATCAAGTTTGAAGGTACTAGGTCTTCCGGAAGCTTGTGACTTAATTAATTGAGCTGTAGAAGAAGTTACAACACTTCCTCCTGCTGGAATCCCTCTAAGAGTAGCAGCAGATCCTGTTGTGTAAATTACAGCAGCAAGAGAACCAGTGGCACCGGCAGCAGCAGAAGCTGAGGGCATAATGAAAAGACCATAAGCATGGGTGTTTTCAATAGCAGTAGCGGGTGTATTAACAAGTCCACCAAGGTTCCAACCAGCCTTTGTGTCGGAAGCTTCTGAAGCAGAACTCTGCTCTCCAAGTAATCGTATAAATGTTACTGGGGAAGTTTTTGAAGCCAAATGCGCCTGTGCTGCATAAGCTGCGTAAGTTGGTCCATGGCGATTACCATCTCTCCAGACATCAACTTTAGTTCCTGGTTTACCAGCTTGTGGTGCACCAAAAATCTCAATAAAACTGTCAAGATCTTTAACTTTTACCGGTTTCATTGCTGGTCCTTTCAGGGAAGTACCAATCAAAAGGATTCCATCTTCAGTTGTTTCTGCTGGAATCTGGCTCTGGTCAATCTCGTTAAGTTGTACGCCTGGTGAGGCAAAATCAAATTTTCTAGCCATTTAAATTCTCCTATATAAATGTATTCATGAGTAAATAGTACAATAAAAGCTCAAACTACTATTCTCTATATTTGTTATTTTTCTTTTTCCATGGAAGTTCATCTCCAAGCACAACTCTTTCTCTGGATATCTTGATCTCAACAACAGTTTCTCTCTTAGTAACTTTCGGTTTGTCTCGGTTAGTACCCTCTCCGGTTAAGTATCCTAATACCTTAATCATGACTTTGGTTTCGAACATTCTCTCTTCTTCTCCGATATTAGTTGAGTTTTGATTTTCGTTAAAAGAAGAATCTATAAAAGCTTCATATCTATGATTATCTATTGTATAAAAAAAGGAATTACTTGGAGAGTTTCCTCTTAATTTTATAAATGGAGCTAAAAGATCGTTCATTTGTTGTTCGTATTCTGTTCTCAATGTGATTGTATATGAAACGTTCATATATACTGGTGTCGGTACATAGTATTCATCGTACACAATCTTTTTATTTTTATAACGACCGGTCTCATCACCATTCTTAATTGATTTAGCCTTGTCTTTGTTGGCAAAGTTCCTAGTTTTTTCTTGATTTATTACACTGGCGATCTTAAAGCTTCCACCTTTATAGTCTGCTTGTTCAAATAAGTTTGGCTTTATAGCTCCTTGAAAGCCGGTATCTAATTCAAAATTTTCTCTGTTGATAGACATCAAAGGAAGTTTGAGTTTGCCTACATTATCTCGTAATTCTTTATTGTTCTTTATTTGATAAGATCTTTCTGCACCGAGCCATATAACAGGTACTTTTTCATACCCTTTGTTTGTTTTCGTATGAAGATTCAAGTCTTCATCAACATATCTGAACAATCCAAGATCAATTGTCTCTAGAGATGAGGGCTGTAGTCCTAATTCGTTTCCAATTTTTTGCATTTATTCATTACTCCGCGTTAAATAATCCATCTCTAGCTCTTATACACTCTGCATGTACTTCAAAACGATGATCAACTTGTCCAAATAGCAGCTTGGGCTCAATAAGTTTCACAATCTCATAAAATACCTCTCCATATCTCACAAAATCTCCTTCTCTAACTAAAAGATCTTGATCTTCGGTCAATCTCCGCTTGTGAAACATGACTTTTATCTTTGTTGCTTTATCTATGGACATGTTTTCCAAAAAATTTGTCTCAATACCTTGGTATTCCACTAATGCCGAGACTCGTACTGGTGGATAAAATGTCTTTTCTATAGCTTCTCCGTACAAAGGATGAAACTCCGTGTTATCATAGTCTATTCCAAAGTATAAAACCTCTTGTCCTACGACTCTTTCAATGATTTCGTCATTAACTTGCTTAACAAGATCTCTTTCCTTTTCTCCAAAGAACATTGGAGGAGGAGGTGCTGCTGGTTTTTTCCATTTGTTATCTTCTGACATATATTTATCCTACAAAAATTCCGTTTGGTACATCGGCCATGATATCCTTTGCATTCTCAGTCATCGTCTTGTCTGTTTCTAGAAGTTTCGGATAC
>Ga0208667_1000479_pt1 | contig 17035 bp, 12 predicted proteins | sample 11BtaG_FD_184085 | JGI IMG/M metagenome (GOLD analysis project Ga0208667, IMG submission 184085) | Marine viral communities from the Subarctic Pacific Ocean - 11B_ETSP_OMZ_AT15265_CsCl metaG (SPAdes) (version 2) | ecosystem: Environmental > Aquatic > Marine > Oceanic | place: Pacific Ocean... | reverse complement strand
TCAGCTAAAGTTGCATATATGTTTGCTTTCTTTTCATCATCAAAAGAAAAGAACATAGCTCTAAACCAGTTTTTAGTCAGTGCTTGTCTTACAGCATTAGCATCTGATGCTACACCTTGTTCTCCGTGAGATACTAAAGCACCTAAGTCTCTTAATGTCAAAGGTTTATCTGTATCAACAAACTTGCTTACAAAGTATGCAAAGTCTTCAGGGGTTGCTGCTGTATCATATAATTCACTTCTAATATCAGCTTTACTCTTAGGCGGAAGAATTTTAATATTAATAGTTTCATTACTGTTAATAGCATTAATAAGACTTTCTAGCTCTTCAAATTCTTCTGGGTCTATTGTATCTTGAATCTTAGCTAGCTCTTCTTCTAAGTCATATAAAGTAAATTCAGAATCATCAACCATTCTAGCGATTTCTGGACTTATTTTACTAAGTGATTGTTTAACTTTATCATAACTACCAAAAGATTGACCTAACATGCCGAAAGCTTGCTCAGCACTCATCTCTTCAGGTACAGGTAATTCGTTTTCTTTTTTACGCTCTTCAGCAGATAGTTGTGCTTGTCTTGCAGCTTCTTCTGCTGAAACATAATCACTGTCAAAATCTTCGCTATCTTCTGTTGCTTTTAATGTATCTAAGTCTGATACAGTTTTTTGATATTCTTCACTAAAATCTTTATCATCTTCTAATTGAGGTTTATCATCACCGTCAAGAGGCATTTGTCTATTAAGATACATCAAATAGTCTTTTGCATCTTCGTACTTATCACCAGCTGATTTAAACAAGATTGTTACGAGCTCTCTCTCAGAAATTGTATCATCTTCAAGATTTAAGTTTTCAAAGTTTTCGTGTCGCCTAAGGATATTATCAAGTCGATCTCTTAACACATTAACTTCATCATCTGTTAAACCGCTAGGTCTAGAAGAAAATCTTTCTTTTGATTGAGTTAAGTCAGCTTTTCCTTGACCTTGTATTTTTGCAAGATTTAATTTTTGTTGAACATTTAAATAAAAATGAATTTGACGAATGATGTCAAATTTTCTTTTTGCAATATTTGATAAACCTTGAATTCTTGCAATTGCTTGTTTTCCTACTTTTTCTAAAGCAGTTAGTCTAGCTTTTCTTTCGCCTGGGACATATTTGTCTCTTTCAATGCCCATCTTTTTTAAACTAATCTTTTTAGGATCTGATTTAAAAGCTTCCATGTCTTGAATCTGATTTACGCCACTATCATCAACATCATCTTCTTGCTCAAAGTCTTCTTCATCTAAGTCTTCAAAACCTTTTTCTTGATCATCAATAATTTTTTCAAGCTCTTCAAAACTATTTACTTCGTTTTCTTCGTCTGATTCTATCAGAAGACAAATCTTTTTTTCGATTGATTCAAATAGCGTTTCTACAAGCTTTTCATTTAATTTGTAATCATTACTAGTAATACTTGTTAATTCTTCTTCAATAATAGACTCTTTAAGTGATCTATTTGTTGAATTTAACATGTCATTATAGTTTTTAATAGTTTGTATTCTTCTTGTAATGTTTTTCTTGTTTGAAAACCTTAAGGCATCTTCGTTGAGTTTTATTAAAAACTCTTCTGAAGGTTTTTCGCCATTTGTCTCGATTAAAACGTTTGCATAACATTCAGCTTCAGAAACAATATGTTTACTTTTTCTTGCATCTGTATTTGCTAAAGTTGAAAGTAAAAAGTATTTTCTTTTAAACTTGTTACTTTTGTTTTCTAAGAGCTTGCTTACTCTTTTCATAAGCTTTTGTTTTTTAATCATTATTTTACCTTGTCAATTATTTTACTTAAAGTTGACCAAACTTGTTGTATCTCTTTATCACCAATATCTTTTTTGTTATTATAGATTAAAGTTTGAGTTGCTCGCATTAATTCGTCAGCATTTGCTGGGGTGTAGACATCTGATTCTATGCTATTTGCATCAATTTTTTCCATATGAATTACAGGCATAATTTCATTAGCTGTAATAGGTAGATCAAAAATGTCTTCTTCATCAGCAACAGAGTTATAGTTGTTTTGACCGTCAATTTCTGCTGCTGGTCTATCAAACATGTTATGTCTCATGTTTTTTCCTGCATCCATATCATGATCTAAAGGAAGTCTAAACTCATTCAAATTGTTCTCAAACAACAAGGACACAGCTAAGTTTTTAACATGTTTTATTTTTAAATTGCTCATATCATACCTTTAATTTTAACAGTAATAACTATGCTAAGTTAGTTCTTAATAATGTTTAATGAACAATTTTCTTCTTTTTTTTCTTTTCATCATGCTCTAGGTCGAATAAATCATCTGGGTACATTAGCATTTCTTTATTTACAAATGCTGCAAGTAATTCATATTGCTCTGCTACTGCTTCTGAAAGTAGAAGAATATCTTTAGAATAAGCAAAGTTTAATTTTTCTAGAGCAGAAAATCTTTTATGCAAAACATTTATTTCATTGTCTTTTTCACAGATTTTTTTGTTTAACTCATTTATTTCTTTTCTAATTTCATTATTATCTTCAACAATAAAATCAAACAAGTCTATGTTTTCAATATGAGACTTAATCTTCTTTTTTAAACGGTGAATTTTCTTCAATAGCATTATATAACTCGCTTTTATTTATGTTTCTTAATTGATCAAGTCTTTTATTTTTTATATCATCTACTCTTTGATCCACTAACTTTTCTATATAGTCGTCATTATTAACAAAAGATTCAGCCATAAGTCTAAAAAAAGCTTGTAAAGACATTTCTTTTAAAAACAATAATGCTCTTAACTTTTTGTGAATGCTATTGTGTATTTCAATATGAACAGACTTATTAATACCTGCAGCTTTTTTTGCTTGACTGGTCATTTTTTTGTTTGCCATCTTACTACCTAAATGTTTAAAATAATTTTAACAGTAAATTAACCTCTGTTAAATCCACCTTTCGCGTTTTTAAAATCATCATTGTCTACAGTAGCACTAACATTTAAAGCATGTTTAATTTTATTTTGATCTAACTTTTTTGCTAATTGATAAATATATTCTTTTATGTTAGCTTCTAAATCTTTTGATTCACTTTGATTTTTAATATCTCCATCAATGATGTCGCTTGCAACGATTGATGCTTTACAATACTTAGCATCAAAGTGATTTAAATTTTCAATGCTTTGTATAACTAAAGAAGGAATCTTGCTTTTAAAATTAGGATCACCAGATTGTAAATCATTTGTTTTTATTTTAAGCTGTTTTATTGTTTCTTTGTTTTTGTCCTTTTTAAGCATGTCATCTATCTTTTTTAAAGTTGTTTCTAGATTTTTTGCATCTTCTTCAAGGATAACAAAGTTTTTTAAGCTATAATTTTTGTTATCAAATATAGAAGAAGAAGGAGTATATTTATCTTTATAAACATCAACTTTTGGTTCATTATTCAAAATGTTCAGTAAATTTTCAATTTCTTTTACTTGTTGATCAACTGCTAAACTTGCAGCCTCAACATCATCTTCTGGTGATGGAGATGCTGGTTCACCTGTCTCTGCTGGTTCACTTGAATCATCTGTCTCTGTTGAATCACTTGAATCATCTGATGGTGTATCTGAGTCATTATCATCATCACCAAAAGAAAAATCATCTTTTTCTAACAAAATACTAAGTGAAGGGTAAATGCCTTTACGTGACATTTTGTTTATTTCATTTAAAAAATTTTTTCTAGACATAATACTATCCTAAGATCTTTGCAATTTTATCAGCTTTTTTAACTCTATCTTCAATAACAGACCAGTTTAGTTCTTTCATCATGCCGTAAACATAAGTCTTTCTGTCTTTGAGATAGTCTCTATAATAACTATGCTCCCAACAATCCATTACAATTACAGGCAGTAAACCAATCATAACGCTGTCACTATGCAAATCAATGACTGTGTTCATGTATCTTCTTAATTGAGGATTGTAAAATGTAATTCCCCAACCATTTCTTGCTGAAAGACAACATGCTACAAAATCTTCTTGCCATTTATCAAACGTGCCAAAGTCTCTTGCTAGTCGCATGTAAACTAAAGAATCTACTGTTACAGTACTATTCAAGTCACTAATATTTTCAAAATATAAGCCATGTAAAAATGCTGCATTGTGATTATAAGTTTCATCAATTTTTAAGCTTCTAAAACTAGAGTTATTTAAATTAGCAGAAGACTTATCAACTCCATCTAATTTGGCTGATATATCATTAAGCTCTTTTACATAACCTTCTAAAAGTTCTTGATGTGAATTCTTTGTTTTTTGTGATAAAAGCTCAGTGCCTAAATTAAACTTACCTGCTTCAGCAACATACGACTCAGACAATACATTACTGTCAATGACGTTGTTCTCTGATTGAATAAAATTACTTTTTTGAGTATTTATACCTTGATCAGATAAAGTCTCAGCGATTGCTTTTTTTATTAATTGTTCTATGTTCATTCTTTTGCCTTTTAATTAATTGAAAATCTTTCTTCGAATTCACCCATTGGTACTAATATATACTTAGGCTCTTTTTTAATACCCAACTTTTCTTCTTTGTCTGACTTGTCTATAACATCTTCTTGTCTATAATTGTCAAATTCTCCAGAAGATGCTGTATCAAACTCTATTTCTCTCTCGCTGCCAGACTTTCTGCTAATAAATCCAATTCCACGCCCACCTAACTCATCATCTTCTAGTAAAGGAGAAGAACTACTACCGAGCTCATTACCTAAAGGTTCTTCAGGCAAGATTAACTTTGCAAATTCTGTATTGTCTTCTTTTTTGACAATTCCTGCAAATGTATATCTAAATCCAGCTTTGTCATAAACTTTTAAACCTGCTGCATCTTCAATTACATTAGCACCATACTTTGTAGTAAGAGTCATCTTCTCGTTTAAAAAGTAATTAAGACGCTTATCATACTCTTCTTTTAAAACAGATCTCATATAAGATTCATTTAACTTCATCTAAACTCTCCTTAAAGCTTCCAAAGTCTTTTTAGCTCACTCTTTAAAAACTCTGACTCGTTTATAATTTTATTTTTTCTAATAGGTCTACGTCTAATTATAGACTTATTTCTTATTAGTTTATTTTCTGCTGTAATTTTTGATACATCACTAAGATTAATTTTACTATCAATATACTCTTGTACTTCGTCTAAACAAGCATCTACACTTTTTTTGTAATCGTCTGTTATTTTTTCACTTATATCAGTCGACATGACTTTAATGATTTTAAAAACATTTTCATAAACACTATCTTTTAGTTGATAATCATCTCTAAAATCATTAAATAAAGTAGATAAAAATTTACTATTTACATAATCTATTATTTCGATGCCTATCATATCAATTGTTGTATTTTTTGTGTCTTCAATAAAAATTTCTAAAATTTTATGTTTTCCTGTTAATATTTTTAAAATTTCACCTTTTAATTTAGCATCATGAAGTTCTTGTTTAATGAAATAATGTAATATTTTCAAAGTATTATCTGTAATATCCTGGTCTTCTTTAACGATATTAAAGCTATTGTGCATTTTAAACAAAATAGACTTCTTTTTGTCAGGATTAAAAGTAACGCCTGACATATCTGTGCCTATATCGTTAAATGCTCCATAAATATTTTTTAAAAGTTTGACAACTTTTATTGCGTCTTTTCTGCTTATACTTGGAAGACTAGTACGTTGATTTTCTATAACATCTTCTAAAAGCTTATCAAAATCAGAGATTTCTGTTTTTTCTGCAACAACCTTACTTGCTTCGCCAAGGGTTACACCTTCTTTTTGCATTTGCATCATTTGCTGCATAAACTGCGGATTCATCATCATCATCATGAACGACATCATAGGATTACCCCCCATCATATTAATCATCGCAGCCATTTGATTCATGTTAAAAGGAGCATTCATTCCCATAGGAATTCCTGCACCTGCAGTCATATTAGATATTTGTTCAGAAGCTGCTTCTCCCTTTTCAGCATTTTGATTTACAGTAGATGCAACTTCTACTCTTTTTGTATCTAGTTTTTTATAACCTTCAGAACCTTTAACGTTTACACCGAAATGAGATTTAAATATTGCTGCAATTGATCCAATCAACTCTTTTTCTGCTACAGACAAATCTTTTCCAATTACTTTAGAGTCTTTGTTATATATTAATATTCCTGACGCTTTTAGGTAGTCTTTTATATCTTGAACAGATATTTCTTCACCACTTTCATTTGCTTCAAATAAAAATTTAGAAAGACTTCCTATGAAAAGATTTTTGTTTTCTTCAACTATTCCTTTATCCTCTTTTACCAAGACCAAGATGAGCTGTATTAATTCATCAATTTCAGATTTTAATAATTTATAAATTCCGTCTTCTCTTTGGGTGATAACATGTTCTGCACCTTCTCTTTCTACTAGTCTATCTGCAAGTTCCTGATCAGACTTTTCGCCAACAATTTTATTTTTAAAGTAATCAAATATTTTGTCACCTTTATAAGTTTGGGCTCCAGCAATTCCTAAACCGGACGTAACTACTCCTGATACACCTGCTTTTGTTGCTGCAGTACCTATTGCAGCAAGTGTTCCGGATCCAAAGAGAGAAGGAATAAGTGAAGCACCTCCGGTCAATGCAGCAACAGCACCAGTTGCTGCAACAATTCCTGCTGTAGCAATTCTTGATTTTGCCTTTTTTGAAAGTTTTGATTTACCTCTTTCTTTACCTCTTTCGTCTTTCAAGATAATACTATCAGCTTTGTTTAGCATAATCTCATATCTTTCAGGATCATACTTTTCAACAACACCTAAACAAATATTTTTTAAATCTTCAAGAAGCATTGATCTTATCATATCTTCAGAGATTTCATTACTATCTGAAAGATTGTTTACTTTTTTAATTCTTTTTGCAAGAACCTTTGAAGACATAATCTTTCCAGCACGATCAGACTCAGGCTTCCACGAATAATCAATCATATCATTATTAACTGCATGATTTACTAAGCCTAAGATTAAGCTTTTCGCAAGTCTATTAGACTGATCCTTAATCGATGACACAAGAGAATTTCTGAGTTCTCTATCTTCTTCTGTTTCTGTATTCTCTGCTTCTAAAAGTAAATTTATTCCTGTCTGAAATATAAATTTGTTTTCAAACATTGACTGCTTTTTAATAAAGTTATGTAGCATGAGCTGACTTAACTTATCAATAAATTGAAAGAATAAATCATTTTTATCTTTTATTTCATCAAATGATTCAGGATATATATCTTTACTTTGTGGATGTAAACTATCTTCGCTACCTGTTTTTTTAAATTTATTAAAAATTAATTTTTCATTTTTTGAGATAAAATTTAAAACTTTTCTTTCAAAGTCTTTAATAACTCTTTTGTCTATTTTGTTATCAATTGAGTCTTCTCTGCCGTTTATAAGGTCATCATATGTAAATTCACGATCAGTTTCATAAAGATCTTTGATAGACTTAACTACACCATCAAATCCTTTAGTGTCTTTAAAGTCACCAAAATACTTTTTTAAATTAGGGTAAGTTTTGTCTACGTTTTCATCAAAATCTTTTTTATCATCTAAACTTACTGCTAAATTCATAAGTTTTACAAATTCATCAGTTTTTGTATTCTTTTCTACAAAAATTAAACTTTTACTAATTTTATTAAAAAAGTCGCTATTTGAAATATAATCATAAAGTGTTTCTTTTGATATATTAGATGATTTAAAAATATGCTCACCAGTTTCTATTTCATGAATAAGATTTTTTTTAAAAAACTTTTCTAGTTTTTCTTTTATTACTTTATCTTTATTAAGTGATGTAATATTTTCAAGATCAGGAATACTTATTGATCGAAAATCCCAATTTTTTAAATAGTACAATTTACCTTTTATTTTTACTAAAGGTATATCGCGACCATCAGTTTTATAAGCATGATAAGAATTATTATCTATTCCATTACGTAACAATTTAATATCAATAGTATCAAGCCATTTGTCCTTAGATATTAAATCAGTTTCTTGTTCATCTTGAGGTTGATCTTGATTTTCTTCACCTTGAGGCTGATTTTCTTCTTGACTTTCTGCAGCGTCAGAATCAGAATCTTGAGTTGTCTCACCGGAATTCTGACCTGTTTGTTCAGTATTATCCTCTACTTGCTCTTCTTCTGCTTGTGGAGTTTCTTCACCAGCTTCTGTAGTATCTTGATCTTCGTCAGAAGAGGTTGTTTGTCTTTCTTCTGAAGGTTTACTTTGATATGTTAAAGTTTGTTCTGCTGCTTCAATATCACTCTTAAGACTCCAACCTGTAAAATCTCTTATTATATTAAAATTTACATCATCACCTTTGCTTGATTCATCTAAAACTTTAGCAAAGTTTTTCTTTATAAATTCTTTTTCTTTGTCACCAGCTAAATCAAAAAATACATTGACTTCCTCAGATTCTTTTACTGCTTCTTCTAGAGTATTATAATCAAGGTCAGTTGAAATTTCCCAACCTTTTCTTTGCCTTTGCCACATTACAAATCTAAACTTACCATTAGCATTAAGATTATCTATTGAATAAAATGCATTATCTCCATTTCCTTTAAGTCTAAACTCTACAATTTCTTCTGCAGTATCTTTATCTTCGTCAGAAGAGGTTGTTTGTCTTTCTTCTGGAGTTTTAATTAACGATTGTTCAATTTTCTTTTTCTTGTCATCATCTAATTCATTAAAAGATTTTTGCAATTCTTCAGGTGTTAAAGTATCAGAAATTTCTCTTGGTAAATCTTTATAACTAGAGACTAATGTATCAGCAACACTTTCTTCTGATGTCAATAAACTGTTTAATGCTTTTGCACTTTGTGGTGACATATAAGTTATAGTTTTAAATGCTTCTCCTGGATTTTCTTTATCAAATGACACAACCTGTTCAGCAAAATTTATAAATTTTTCATCGCTTACTAAGTTAAGAGTGTTTAAATTTGTTTTTAAATTTACTTTTTGTTTGTCTTCTAAATTATACTTTTCAATAAAACTTGAAACAAACTCTAAAGTTTTTCCTGATTGCTTTCTTCTGTTTGCGTGATTTATAACTTTTGAAATAACATCATCACCTTTGTTATTGCTAATTAAATCTTGAAATTCTTTGTCTACATTTTCAGGAACTTTTCCATCATAGAATACATTTGTAATTAAAGACTTTGCTAAGTCTGTTGTCCGAGCTCTTGGATCTAGATTTAATTCTCTTATATTGTCATTAACAATTTTATAAATGGCTTGAAAAAAGCTATTTTTATCTCGACTAAATGTTAAAAAGTCTGAAGTTGCTTTTATAAGATTACCATTTTTTGTTATCAAAAGCAGTAAATTGTCGTCAAACATTTTTTTAGCATAAACATTAAAGTCGTGTTCTTTATTTTGAAATTTTATAATTGTATCATTATCTAATAGATCTTCTACTCTTTTAACAGCACCTTCAAATGTTTCATTTACATAGAATTCGTCTCCGGTAATCATTTCTTCGTTTAGTAATCTTGAAATACCGCTTCTATAGACAAAGTTTTCTTTTAAATCTTGAGAATGTAATTCGTTTAAGTCGCTTTCAAAAAGCAATTGTGATAGCTTGTTTTTATGTAATTTTTGCATATTATATGTAGCTCTCTTATTTTTATCTTTAATAATTATCGTTTTATTTGAAAAATACGATTCATTGTTTGCTTGCGCAGTTTCACTCTCGCCTTTTTTCTCATTTGCTCCACTCGGAATATTTCGCTTAGCTTTCATACTTACTTTACTTAAAATCTTTCCATTCCCTGTCTTAAAAGAGTTTTGAATGTTTTCAATATCATCTTTCATTACAAGCTCATATTTTAAAGACTTTATTTCAGTATGATAATAAACTTTGTCTTTTCCTATCGAAGGCAAATCAAATAATTGTGCATGAATCTTTTTATTAGCTTCATCTTCAATGTCACAAAACATAGCAGGCAAATAAAAAATAGCAGCCATCTCCTGACCTTTTGAATTGCTTCCAATGTTTTCGCTTTCGTCGTTTCTTAAAAACAAAGGCACAATTTGCTGTTGCTCGTATTTTTTAAAGTCTGTTTGCGATAAACCAGCCTGCTGCTCTCCTTTTATTTGACTAGGAGATACATACAAACCTTTTATCGGCACATTTGAAAGCAACTTTAAATCTTTAAACTGAATCACACCTAACGGATTGTCTTCTGCACTTTTTGGCACATTTTCTTTGTTAGGCATTTTCCGGTTAATAGCAGAAGCAACATATTTTGAAACTTGTTCAATGGTTGATTTTGACAAACTTTGAACGTTTCCTTCTATTGGAATTCCTTCTACTTCTTCTTTTTCTTCTACTTCTTCTTTATTCTCATCTTCTTCGAACAATAAGTCAGCGAGTTTTATATTCATTAATATGCACCTTATCTTTGAGATAATTATATTAATAAATATTAGTCTGATTACCTATTTTTTAATACTTCAATATTTCTATTCCACAGCTTTCTAATAATTCAACACCTCTCCTATCTCTATACTCATCTTTATATATAACTCTCTTAATTCCTGCATTTACAATTGCTTTGCTACACATCAAACATGGCATCAATGTTAAATACATAATCTTATCCTTAGGATTATTATAATCCATCTTTAATAAAGCATTAATTTCAGCATGAATCAATTCGCTACAGCCAGGAGCTACAGAATGTGGTAAGTTTTCACAACCTGCTGCATTACCATTATACCCTATCGAAAGAACTTGCGTGTTATCTGACGTTACAACAACTGCTCCTACTTTAAAATCTGGATGATGACTTCGTTGTGCGATAGTCTCTGCTACTTGCATCCATATATTATCCCACTCAGGCCTATTCATTTCTGACTCTCAAAAAAGTGATTAAAACATCTAGGTTCATACATTCCTTTTGCACCAACCTTCTCTTCTTGCGTTGCATTCTCTATATCAAATAAAGCCTTTGTATAAAAAGCATCTTGATCGCAACCTTCAAAAGAACATACTGCTGGACATACCTCAATCTTTGTTGCAAAAGGCAACATCTTTTCAATACTAGGAAAAGGCTTTTCACCTGCATCCATCTGAATTGACGATACTATTATATTCTTACCACTTCTATACGAATCAATCAATACAGCAGCAATATTAGGAATCATAAAAGCTTCATCTACTGCAATTGAATCAAATTGATATGATAAATCAAAAATCTCTTCAGCTCTCTCTATAGAATATGCATCCACACTGCCTCCATTGTGAGAAGATATTTTGTCTGCACTATATCTTGCGTCCATCTTTGGCTTAAACGCAGCAACTTTTCGTCCTTTATGTTTAAGTCTATCAACTTCGCCTAACAATCTCGTTGTTTTCGATCCAAACATCGGACCAATATAAATGTTAAAAAATGGATTCATGTTTCTCCTAAGGCACAATATGTGCTGATCTTATATTTAGGTGCAACTGAATATCACATTTTCCTAACTGCATTTCTCTTGCTACCTTACTAGATAGATATTTCAAGAATTCGTAATCTGCCCAAAGAGTTTTAACTACGTTTGAAGACCTTAATGTCGCTGATACATTTAATGAGTTGTCTCTAAACATAAAGTGAATCATTGAAATACAGCTGTCATCAGAATATATAAATCTTCTACTATTATGTTTTTGTGGTGTCTTTATAGAATTTAATCCTAAGAATTCTTTCTGTATTTTTTCTGTAACTTTTGAAATTATCTTTGAATAATATGCCTGTTCAGGTGGAAATTCTAATGCACAAACATCGTAGCCTTCACTAATAACATCAGTCATACAACTTACATCAACTAACTCGTTTCTTCCACTACTCACAACTAAAGATCTTATAAGGTCACCTGCTTTTGACATTTCAAGCTCTTGCAACCGATTTTTAATCATTTGTGCTTTTTCTTCTAACTCTTGCTCTTCTATGATTAAGACATTAGGTAAATCACGTCCTAAACCAAATCTTGCTGTTTGATTAAATACTTTATATAATTCTTGAATACTTTCTTTATCTTGAAAGTCATCACCTCTTTTGTTTAATCTATCTAGAATTGTTTCTAGCTTCGGCAATAAAACAACATATAAAGTATCAAGCTTTTTTAATTCTTCCATAATCTTTTTAAACCAAAAATGCTTATCATCTCTGCCGTAAAAAATAGAATGAACATACATGCTTAATGCACCTCTGTCTTGAATGTTGTATTTAAAATCTGTTTGCTTGTGAATTTCATAGTATAGTTTTGTTTTACCACTACAATCAACACCCTCAAGAATAATATTACTAAATCTCATTTAATATCCTTTTTTTGTTTTATTATAATAAAATAAATTTAAATTTACACGTTATATTTAATACTATAAAAAATTACTAAAAGGAACATAAATGAGAATTACAGAAAGACAGTTAAGAAGAGTCATTAGAGAAGTTATTGAAGAAAATCACAATCAAGATTTGATTAACGAAGGCTCAGTTGAAACTGAGGTAGAAACAAAACAAGAAAATGTTCCACGAGGCTCTTGGATTATTAGAGCAATGACTAGAGCTGGCGAAGAATACGTTGTCAAAAAAGATAAATTTCCAAAGTTATATGATACAAACCCAGTGGGTGAAGGTCCTGATGGCTTTATGATTTATAATAAAAAGCCTGAAGAGAGAGATGGAATTGTTATAGAAAGCGAATTAAAAAAAGCATTAGAAAATAAATTTTTTGGTCAAACTGTTCCACAGAAAGAAATGCATGAATGGCTGCGAGAAAATGCAAAGACTGTTGACGTCAAAAAGCAGAGTCAAGTTTTCGCAAAGCAAGCTGAAGGTGGTGAAACTGTTGAGACAAGAGTTGAAAAAGCAGGTGGCGTAATTATGGAGTTTGTGGCTTCATGGGGTTCAACAATGCCAGTAAAAGCAAATGATGTATTAATTATCAATGACAAAGAAGTTTATAGAATTGCTCGTGCAGAGTTTGATCAAACTTACGAATTTACATCATAAAAAGTGAAGAGAGAGAAAAGACATTGAAAAATATTTTAAAAAGATATATAAGAGAATTCTTAAATGAAGAAAGTAATAGCAGACTTGGCATTAAAAAAAATAGATGGTATAACTTGCAAGATGATATCAGTAGTCAAGAAACAAAAGATTTAGTAAAAAGTGATATTGTTGATATCGTTAATAAGTCATATGATAGTATAGGCGGTCATGCCTGGATAAAAAAACCTGCTGATTTAGAATGGTATGATGATATTAACTTTATTGATAATGATGAAGATCTAAGTATTGATGCTGCGATTATAGGAAAAGAAGGATCCCATGGGGTAAAAATGGCAGCTGGCGCGAGTGACGGATCAGCTACTGGCAAATCGGCTTATGTAAATAAATCTGCAGAATTAAGAAAACAAGGGGGATACTGGGGTGAAGTTAGTGGTGCAATTGCCCATAAACTTTTGAAAAAAGGTCTAAATACAATTTCTGACAAAAATCAAGTAGAAGAATTAGTTGGAACAAATATAAATTGGTTTGGAGATTGCCCAGATTCACACCCTTCTTTTCACGGAAAGGTTCCTGATACTTTTATTAATGCTAAAGGTTGGTATGAAAGAGACATTGGAGGTGTAAAGCACATGAAAATAATAATTGGAAAAACCAAATAATTTAGTCAAAAGCACTAATCTTTTTCATTTTAGCAGTAGTTGTTGACATACCCCAGCCTGTATCGTTTTTCACATCAGCCATCCAAGTGCTATAAGCTATGTCTTCACCTAATTGACCCCAAACACGAAGCCAACCACTTTTGCTGTTATTATCTACACACTTAAGTCGCATAAAAGGTTTACCATTCTTTGTTTTCTTCATGATAACTTCTGTTATTGTAAACCAACCAATACCTCGTTTACCTTCAGGTACATCAAAGATTGATTGTACTTCTTTTGTTTGGAGCTTCTGTACCAATTCAGGTGGGAATAACAAATCATCAGATGCATCATTTGATAGCTCAAAATAATTCTTAATCTTTTCTGCACGACTCCAGTCAGTTAAAACGTTATATTTCTCTATTAATACATCAACGATAGGTCGAACTTCTTCACCGTTTTTAACAGCACGTTTATGTTGCGTTTTTGTAATACCCCACATACTTTTCTTAAGTGTATTATAGTTATCGAGTATCAAATCATGCAATTGCTTATGATTTTCTAGATCGTTATTAACAAATTCACTGAGAGATTTAAATGCTTCCATTTTGGATAAAGATGCAAACGCTGTTTTGTTTAGTTTTGAGTGCTTCCATTTACCGTCATCATCATAAAATAAGTCTTGTAAATTACTATATGGTCTATTTGCAAATACTTCTTCAACAGCTTTGTCTCCTACACCTTTAAGTGATGTTAGTGGCGGAACAAATGCTTTTAACACTTCAGAGAATTCCCATTCTAAGCCTGAATGATTGATGTCAATTGCTGCAATTTCATATCCAAAAGATTTAATTTCAGATATTGCTTTAGACATACCTTTAGGATTACCATTTTCAGACTGAAGGATTGCTGCTAACCATTCTGTTTCATAATGAGTGTGCAGCCATGCAGCATAATAAGAATCAATAGCATATGCAACTGCGTGACTTTTATTAAAGCCGTAAACAGAGAAATATTCTATCTCTGCCCATAACTTAGACGATACAGACTCAGGTACATTGTTTAATTCTTTAGACCCTTTGATGAACTTTTCGCGTGCTTTAGCTTTTTCAGAACCTTTAGAATGCAATGTATCTAAAGATTTTTTAACTAATGTCTTTCTTAACTTGTCACTTTCACCTGGATCAAAGCCTGCTAGCTTCTGTGCTAAAAGCATAAACTGTTCTTGAAACGTCACAAAGCCGAATGTAGGTCCAAGAACTTCCTTAATGATAGGGTGGTCATACTTGATGCTGTCTGCATTCTTTTTAGCTTTTACATATTTCTTATGGACATTTGCTTTTAAAGGTCCCGGACGATAAATCGCAGTTAATGCTGCCAATTCTTCGATATTTTCTGGTTTAGCTTCTATACTAAACTGTCTTGCACCTTGATTAGTAAATTGAAATACTCCTGCAAAGTGGCCATCATGATAAACATGTTCCCATACTTTAGGATCGTTTTGTTCATGATAACGGCAGTTTAAATGTTTATCAAAGAATGCCTTTGCATCTAGGAACGTCGGATTAGAATTACCTTGCTTGCGAAGAATGCGATAGATACAGTTTTCTACATCTTTAAGAAGAGTTAAACCTAAGAAGTCAAACTTAAGAAAGCCATTATCTTCTAGATTACGAAAGTTCATGCCTTCAGTCCAAGGAGTTTGTAATTCACCACGGACACCAATAATAGGCATAGACTCGGCAAGCAAGTCGGCGTCTGCTATAATAACACCTCCAGCATGGCGACCGATAGCTCTGTTTTGCATAAACAAGGAAGATACGTGTTTTTCTACATCTGGATACTTTTCCATAAACTCACGGTAAGACAGAGAATAATTCATGCAATCTTCATGTTTAAGAACAAAAACAGATTTTTCTTGATTTTCATCACGAGCAAGCATCATTACTTCTTCTTGTAAAGGCCCCGTCATTTTATTTACTTCGTCAAAAGGAACATCATAAAACTTTGAAATGTCTTTGACAAGAGACTTAAGCTTAAGAGTATTGAAGTTTGATACTGGAATTACAGCATCATCACCGTACAATTCACGTGCTGCTTTAATTAATTCATCACGGTCACCTGCATCAGTATCAATATCAGGCCAAGAAACACGATGTCTTCCTAAGAAACGACTCCATAGGAGGTTATAAGGTATTGGATCAAGCTGCGTAATGCCTAGTAAGTAATTAACTAAAGAACCTCCACCACTTCCACGTGCTGGACCAAGTAAGGTTTTTTGTTCTGCTTTTTTAAAGATTTCATACATCGTAATAAAGTATGCTTCATGTCCTAGATATTCAATATCACGTAACTCTTCTTTAGCACGTTCAACGTAGACTTTGTCTTTATGGAGATTATGTGCTACTAGTTCATCTTTGACAAGTGTAGTTAAATGCTGAAATGGTGTTTTACCTGGCACAGTAATAACAGGAAGCTTTGCACTGGTATCAACCCATGTGTCTTCAAATTCATTCCATACAATGTCATGTGTTCTTTCAATAGCATCACGGACTAATTCTTCATTACCTTTATAGAAATCATAGACAGGATATGCATCAAGGAATTCATCCCACATTTGAGAAGCATTCTTAGGATACAGCTCGCATTTAAGGTCTTCAAAGTCGGGAAGTGTCATGTTATCTCGTTTACCAAGCCATCCGAGTTTCTTATATAACTCACGTGCTTGCCACTTATTAGCTGTTGGGTAATGAGAATCAGCTGTGACTATTAATGGAATGCCTGTTAATTTATGGTGTTCGATAAGATAGTCATTAACTACATGTTGTTTTTCTAGTTTATTAAATTGTAATTCTAGTTTAAAGTTGTTTTCACCTACGCAAGAAACAAATTGATCTGTTAGATTTTGAAGTTGAGATTGAATTTCGCTGCGGCTTTGATTATGAACTTCACCTCGGAGAATACGATTGCTAAAAATTCCACCTAAACATGCAGTTGATATATGTAATCCTTCACCATGTTCTTGAAGCATTTTAAAGTCAACTCTCGGGTATCGATAGAAACCGTATTTGTAAGACTTCTTAACAAGTGTAAATAGATTGTTAAGACCTTGTTGATTTTTTGCTGTAACTACAAGATGATAACGTCGTTTCCATTCATCCTTAAGGACATCAACAGACTTTGTTTCATCTTCGTCCTCAACAACCAATCCACCACTTTCATCATCGGCATCAATGTCGACTTTTTCCTTAGCCTTCTTTTCAGCTGCTGCAGCAGTCTTAGCATCTTTAACAGCTTGCCGATGTGCAGCATATTCTTCTGTCCATTGTTCAAGTGAAGGAACGAAGTAGAACTCAACTCCGTAGATTTGTCGAAACTTACGGCCTGCTTTT
>Ga0208667_1000478_pt1 | contig 17044 bp, 10 predicted proteins | sample 11BtaG_FD_184085 | JGI IMG/M metagenome (GOLD analysis project Ga0208667, IMG submission 184085) | Marine viral communities from the Subarctic Pacific Ocean - 11B_ETSP_OMZ_AT15265_CsCl metaG (SPAdes) (version 2) | ecosystem: Environmental > Aquatic > Marine > Oceanic | place: Pacific Ocean... | reverse complement strand
TTCCTTGGGGCTTGTCTACTACGATGAACACATCAGCGCTAGTCACCATAACTGATAGTAATAATTATTCTACGGTAGCAGAGTTCACTGTTCCCGGAAACGCGGATACCCAATACCATAAAATAGAAATATCGCCTGTTTTTTTCGCTAAAGTAACGTCAGACAGCTTATCGCTGGGCACCGTCGATACAGTTTATCGTTTGCAGAAAAAATCTAAAACTAATACTGGGGTTTCTTTGGGTACCGTAGTAGATAGAGGACAGTTTGGCGGTTCCGGCAGTTATTTTTTCTATTTTACTGTGTCAGGCGATAAACGTCAGGTGTTAGGGAATGCTGTAAAGGTAGCTGACAACAATTATGCAGGAAATCCGGCAGGTAAACGTGAGATTAAAAGTTTTCATTACAACGCTACAGAGGACAAGACTTATATAGCGTTTAATAACGGATCATCTACTCTCAGTGCTTCGACGTTTGCTTCGGGCACAACAGCCTATATCGGGTATGATGGTTGGAGTGCTGTGGGTGATTGGGTTGATGTCGGCTCGGCGCTACTACAAACTACCACAGAAAACGCAGGGTCAAGTATTTATGTACCCGCCTCTTACACGTTACCCACAATACCGGCGTTTTTGGTTCAAAATAGTAATAGCGCCGCTACGGAATTTAGGTTTCAAATAAAGCCAGGTGACTCTAATAGGGAGATACGCTACGAAAAAACCTACGTATCAGCGCAAAACATTAGGAGGGGCTAATCATGGATGATGATAACAACGTAGCCTTACTTAAATTAGATGCCCACGAAAGAGAGTGTGCAGAGCGTATGAAGAACATACAGTTCCAGTTAGATACTGTGGATAAGCGTTTAGATCAGGGTATGCATAAGTTTAGAAGCATTGAACGTTTATTATGGCTTCTTTTTCCAGTGATTCTAGGGGCAGATGCAATTGCTCAGAACCTACTCTAAGACCTTACTGCTATGGCTATTTGCTGTAAGTGTATATGCTAACAACCAAGAAGGTAGCCTTAACACCTACCACGGCGAGAATAGTGTAGCTAATAGTAATAACAGTACTAAAGATGAATCAGTATCTAACACATATAATGGTGCGGGGTCTTCTTCGGAAATACCTGTAGGTAGCGCTATAAGTCCTAGTTATATGTCTAATGGCATGGATACTTGTTTGAAAGGTACAGGGGGTTCACTGCAGACTGTAGGTGTTGGTTTTAGTAGTGGGGGGTATAACGTTGACCCAGAGTGTAATAGGCGTAGAGATGCAAAAGTATTATCTGATTTAAACATGAAAGTAGCTGCTGTAGCTAGAATGTGTCAGTCAGTAGATGTGTGGAAATCTATGTTCATTTCTGGTACGCCCTGTCCTATACTATCTAATGGTAAACTTATAGTTGGTAAGCGGGCGTTTCTTATGATGAAACAAAGCCCCAAAACTTACATCCCAGATTACGGCAAAAAAACTAAAGAGTGGTATAATACAATACTTAAAATAGGAGAGAGCGATGTCGATGAAGAAGAAGATGATTTTACCTCTATTAGCGCTAAGTACCGCAGCTCACTCCAGTGAGTTAGACAACTTAGTTAACACGTCGTCGGCTATTGTAAGTCAAATTGATAAAGGTATCGCGTATGTGGGTTCTGCCACTGAGTATTCTCATCTTGGTACTGCTATGTCTGATGGCAGTGTTTCAGAGTCCGCGCATATTACCTCACAACAGATCCAAGCATACAATGATGCTCTTAGTAATATGGCTAATTACATGCCTTATGGCGATGTCCGCGCTGTCTTAAACGAACGTGCTGTAACAGAACTAGAGCTTATGGACACGGCTATTGACACGTTTACAGAAGCAGTTGTAGAGATGGTGCAGGTTGTAGAAGTAGCTGAACTGGCAGAAACAGCGGCTACCCCCGATGAAGAAGCTGCGGTACAAGAATTCGTGTCTAACAACCAAGAAGTGCTAACTATTAGCCAAGAAGAAGTCACTGAGTATAATCAGTCTATAGATGACATTGAGACCCATGCTAACAACGCTACGGCATTTATTGCGGTTGCCGAAAACACTGCGGCGGTAGATTTCTTGCAGCAGGGTGCAGAGAATAACAATACTACTGCGGAGCAAGCTGTAGTTACGTATTCAGCTAACAACCAGTGGGTAAGTATGCAGTGGGCTGGGACTAACAATGCTTCTGCTGTATACCTAAACGGTAACGATAACTTTGGTCTAGATGTATATGCTACACAAGCGGAAATATTAGTTGCGGGTCAAGAGTCTGAGTTTTATTTAACTGGCCCTACTGCGCAAGGATATAACTGCTTTATGTATGGAGATTGTAATTATGAGCCTTGAGTCTAGCGAACTGACGATTGGCGGTCAGACGTTTAAAGGGGCTTGGATTGCTGTAGTATTGGCTATTGGTTCTACTATTGGTGGTGGGGTATGGACTGCAAGTAGTTTGTACTCTAGACTAGAAGCTGTAGAGGCGGTACAAATACCGAACATAGTACCCCTAGAAGAGAAGATATTACTTATTGAGCAAGAGCTTACCGCTAATGATGTGTCCAAGTTGCAGGGTAAACTAGCGGAATTAGGTACTAACTTAGTAACTATTAAAGACCAACAATCGGGACTGTTACTTATAAAACAACAAGTTACTGATGTAGAGAAGTCAGTAACAGAGATGCAAACTGTTGTTCAGAAGGCAGAGATGGTTGTCAAGGCGGTAGAGAACTTTGACGGTGATATAAAGGTTTTAAAACGTGAAATACAAGATTTGTGGGACGGTATGGACGAGTTATACAACCCACTGAAGTGAGGTATATATGTTGCAACATCTTATAGGCCCTATAGCTAATATAGCTGGGGGCTACCTAAAAAACAAAGCGGAAGAGAAACAAGCTAAGCATAAAGCCAAAATGAAGGTCATTGAGAATGATGGTGAGTGGGAATCTAAGATGGCTGATGCCTCTGCCCATAGCTGGAAAGACGAATTTTGGACTATTGTGCTTTCAGTGCCCATCTTTATGATTGGATATGCTATTGTGGTTAACGATATAACAGTAATAGATAGAGTTAAGGAAGGGTTCAGTGCTCTTGCCGGTTTGCCTGAGTGGTACCAATACTTGCTGTTTATCGCCATATCAAGTAGCTTTGGTGTTAAAGGTGTTTCTAAACTAATGAGTCTAAGAAAATGAATTTAAAGTATTTTAAAGTAGAAGATTTTAACTGTCAGGAAACTGGTGAAAATGAGATGTGCCCTGACTTCTTACAGAAACTTGATGCACTGCGTGAAGTGTGTGGGTTTCCGTTTATTGTAACTAGTGGGTACAGATCGCCTAAACATAGCATAGAAGCGGCAAAAATCTTTGGTGGCAAACCTGCAGGAACACATGCACAGGGTATTGCTGTTGACATTAAAGTAACGGGTGGTGCACAGCGTATGTCTATTATACGTAACGCTTCTATTATGGGCTTCAATGGTATTGGGGTTGCTAAAGGTTTTGTACATGTTGACACGCGAGAGACTACCCCAGTAGCTTGGAAGTACTAATATGCCACTTAATAAAGTCCAGTTTAAACCCGGTATAAATAAAGAAATAACTAAATATACCAACGAGGCCGGTTGGAGCGACTGTGATAAAGTTCGTTTTCGCCAAGGCTACCCTGAGAAAATTGGTGGCTGGACTAGACATGGTGGTAACACATTTACAGGTGTTTGTAGATCGCTACATCAATGGACTAGTCTTGCGTTTGTAAAGTATACTGGCTTAGGTACTAACGTTAAGTTCATGGTAGAAACAGGACAAAACTATTATGATATAACTCCTTTACGTACTACTGTTACTTTGGGTGCTAACCCTATAACTACCGCTAATACATCTACTTCTGTGACTGTTGCGCATACTGCACATGGCGCTACTTTAGGTAGTTACGTAACGCTATCAGGGGTATCTGGCACTTAAACAAAGAACACGCCATAACAGAAATAGTGGACGCTGACTCATATAAGGTAGTAGTGGCTACTACAGCTAACGGAAATGGGGCTGGAGGTGGTAGTTCAGTAGTTGCTGCATACCAAATAAATGTAGGGCCGGACTTTCAGATACCAGTAGATGGTTGGAGTTCTTCTCCTTGGGACGATGGTACTTTTAATGGCGGTAATGGTGGGGCAGAGTCTCTACGTTTGTGGAGTCAAGCTAACTACGGGGAAGACTTAATTATTGGGCCTCGTGGTGGTGAGATGTACTACTGGGATACAAGTGCGGGCACAGGAACAAGAGCAATACCACTAAAGAATGTACCTAACAATGGAACAATTGCGCTGTCACAAACATCCACAGGTATAGCTAACAATTCGTATGCTTTTATAACTAGTATAGATGCTGCGGTTGGGGCAAAAATACGTGTTGGTGCGGTGGTAACATGCACTACAGCAAATAGAATCCCCGCAGGCACGACTGTATTATCTATATCCGACAATCTCACCGTGGTGAACATAAGTGCAAACCCAATAAACTTTACGGGCAGTCAGTCGGCTACTTTTAATTTTGATAGTGATCCTATATCAGTCACTAAAGACTCTAAGGCAATAACGGTGTTCGACCCTACGTTAGAGTTTAATTATATGGTTGGGCAACATGTTACCATAGCTGGAGCTACAACCGTAGCGGGTATTACTGACACAGTTATAAATACGAGACATAAAATCGCTACGGTAGACTCTGCGAGTAACACTTTCACTGTAGATGTAGCTGGTGCGGAGCCTGCAAGTTCTACAACTTCTGGGGGTGGAGCTTCTGTAACTGTACAGTATGAGTTATCCGCTGAGGTGCCAGTAGTACAAGATAGTTTATTAGTTTCAGACGCGAGTCGGTTTACTTTCGCTTTTGGGTGTAACGCGTTTGGAGATGCTACAGAAACACAAAACCCATTACTACTACGTTGGTCAGACCAAGAAAACGCTTATGACTGGCGACCCCGTTCAACCAATCAAGCAGGAGATTTGCAGTTATCGCAAGGTACAGAAATAGTGACAGCCATACAGTCACGACAAGAAATATTGGTTTTCACCGATTCTGCGCTGTACTCGCTGCAATATGTTGGTGCTCCAGTGGTATGGGGTTCTCAGTTGGTTGGGTCGAATCTGTCAGTAGCGTCATCGAAGGCCGTTGCGTACGCCAACGGAGTAGCGTATTGGATGGGCAAAGAAAAGTTTTACAGGTACGACGGGACAGTACAACCGTTACGTTGTGATGTTAGAAAGCACGTATTTGATGATTTAGATAAAGGCCAATACGAACAAGTATTTGCAGGCACATTAGAAGAGTACCACGAGATATGGTGGTTTTACTGCGATTCTCAACGTGTAGCGCCAAACAAGTATGTAGTATATAACTACTTAGAAGATATTTGGTATGTGGGTACTATGGGCCGCAGTGCTTGGTATGACTCACCTATTAACGACTTCCCACTAGCTGCTACTGACACTTATAATTTGGTAGAGCATGAAAACGGTAACGATAACGGGCAAGGCGCTACGCTAGAAGCCATAGACTCGTTCATAACTTCTGGTCAATTTGGTATAGAGTCGGGTACTAGTTTTACTTTTATAGATAAAGTTGTCCCTGACATTTCTTTTGTAGGGTCTACTGCCGGCAGTCCTTCGGTTGAAATGTCTTTACTAGCTAGTAGCGAGCCGGGCTCTGCAGATAACAATCCTGCTTCAGAAGGCGGTGTAAACGAGGGGCAAGTTGCGCTAGCGGTAGATACGGTAGATGAGTATACAGACCAGCTAGATGTTAGAGTTAGGGGCCGGCAGATGGCGATTAAGGTACAATCTACGTCTCTAGGCACTAAATGGCAGTTGGGTACTCCTAGGTTGAACATGCGTCCGGACGGTAGAAGGGGTAGTTAATGGCTACTAAAATACGTAATAAACCAAAACTTTTCACTGTACCTGCTTTTCCCCGACCCCCTGCGGAGTATAGTTCGTCATACATGTTCAACAAAGATTTAGTGCTTAGGTTGTACCTACAAGGTGTAGATGAGGCGTTAAAACAGGCTTTGCAGTATGATTCTGATGACATCATTGATGGTTCTATACCTAATAGTAAATTAGAAAACTCTACAGTGTCTTTTGGTGGTGTTACGTTAGCACTAGGTGAGTCTGATGCTACACCGGCCTTTGATCTGTCAGATGCCACTGGATACCCTACATCTAGCCTTGTAGGAACTATTACGAATGCGCAACTCGCTGGGAGTATAGAAAATGCAAAACTATCTAATTCCACTGTCTCTTATGGGGGTGTTCAACTGTCTCTTGGGGGCACAGATGCTACCCCTGCATTCGATTTAAGTGATGCTACTAATTACCCTGCCGGTTCTTTAGCAGGCGAGATAGGTACAGCGCAGATAGCTGATGACGCAGTAACAGACGCAAAACTTGCAAATTCGATAAACGCTGCTATTGCAGCTAACACAGCTAAAGTAACTAATGCTACACACACAGGAGAAGTTACAGGAGCTACAGCCTTAACGATTGCAGACGGTGCTGTAGTTACAGACAGGATAGCTGATGATGCTGTAACAGACGCAAAACTTGCCAATTCTATAAACGCAGCTATTACAGCTAACACCGCTAAAGTAACTAATGCTACTCATACGGGGGAAGTTACAGGAGCTACAGCCTTAACGATTGCAGATGGCGCTGTAGTTACAGCAAGGATAGCTGATGACGCTGTAACTTCTGCAAAAATAACAGGGCCGTTTAGTAGCAAGCATGCTTTCAGCAATAATTTCTCTCAGACTATAAGCACTACGGCGGCAGTTACTGTACTTACCTTTTCTATACCAGCACCTGCAGGAGGCGTTGAAGCTACTCAATCGTTATCTGCATCAATACAGGTTAGGTTTTATAACAGTAGTAGTAGTTCGGTTAAAGAAAATCATCAGTGGAAAGTTCTTACGCAAATGAAGTCAAAAACTATTGGCGGGACTTCTTTAGGCACCGCAACTTTTGTGTCTAGTCCGAGTAGTTACCACGCGTGGTATACGGTTAGTGGCGATAAAACATCTATAATTTGTAGTAACCGTGGTACTTTTGCAACTAGTGTTACGGGCGCAAGCGCAGGTACTATGGTAGCGGTTTACTATGAGTCCGCAAGCGATAAAACTTTCTTTAGGACATCAAAGTTTCCAGATGCTACTACGGTATATAATGGAGTAGAAGTGTTTTATAGCCCCACTGGTTTTATTAGTCCCGGCACTTATGTGTCTAACCAAGGCTTTAATACCCAATACCTTACGATAGGGGCTACTACAGCATACCAAACTGTAGAGCTTCCATTAATGGCTACTTTTGGTAGGTCAACAACCGCTACTGACCTTAGAATACAATTTGACCATGTTTCTAGTACAACTAATTTAAGTACGGTGATAACTGGGATATATGGGCATGTGGAGAATACAGTATGATACAAGTAGGGTACACGAAATTAGTGGCTAATGAGGCGGTAGATGTAGTAGACTCTACACTTGAAGATGATATGCCTACAGCTAATGCTGCTATGGCTACACTTCAAACTTCGTTATCTGGAAGAACTGACATAGATACTCTATTTATGCAGCAGTATGTTGGGGAAGACGACGAAGACGGAAACAGAATATATAATAAATTCGCATTTCTTGACCCAGCATAGGGCTACCAATGGCCGAAAAACAATACGACACGCAAAAAGGTATAAGTGTTAGAACCCGCGAGGACGGCACCTATTCTCCTTTAGATATAGATCAGAACGGCGTAGTAGATGCCCTTACTGATGGGTTGCTGCTACTCCGTTCTTTATTTGGTTTGTCGGGTGACGGTATAACAAACGGAGCTATGGCCGATGACGCTGCACGCACGGCTGAAGAAGTACAAGAATACCTTGAATGGGTTAAAGCGCACCCAGAATCAGAATTATTCAGAGCATTTGACCTTGATAACAGTGGGAATTTAGACGCCCTAACTGACGGCTTGATTCTTCTTAGATCCGGTTTTGGCTTAAAAGTTGATGCTGCAGTAGAAGGAGCTATTACCAGCCCTGAAAATGAAGAGGGGGTTGCGGTACCTACAGCTACAGCACAAGAAATCGCTGCTAACCTCGAAAACGCTATAAATGTTCTACAACAAGTCCCTAAAGATGAAGAAGGTAACTATAGCGTAACAGACTCAACACCTGAGCCTGAACCAGAGCCTGAACCACAAACAGGTGATTTAGATGGGGATGGTATACCTGACGACGAAGATACCGATTTGGATGGGGATGGCATTCCTGACGATGAAGATGACGACGATGACGGTGATGGCATACGCGATTCCATCGAAATAGAAGACCAAGAAACTAATGATCTTTATGTCGAATATAAGTTAGCAGAGCGAGGGATAGATGACTCTCTTCGTTTAGACCCCAGAGTTTTTAACGAAGATTCTGATGGCGATACTGCGCCAGATGGGTATGATTTCTTCCCAGATGATGCTTCTGAACAGGAGGATTTTGACTTAGATGGTGTCGGTGGACACGCGGATGCGGATGATCTCGATCCTAGAATACTAGAGTCATTTGACGATTATGTACTAGCCTACCCAGACGAAGACTACGACGACGACGGCGTATCAAATAAAGACGATGCTTTCCCAAGGCACGATAAACACTCTAAAGATACAGACAAAGATGGTATAGCTGATGAACGTGATTCAGATAAGGATGGCGATGGTGTTGATAATGCGGAAGATACATTAGAGTTAAATCCGGATGTCTGGAACGAAGCCCAATACGATGTATGGTATAAGCAGCAAGATGATGACGGCGATGGTATGGAGAATTACCGTGACCCGTTTCCAAATGATGAGTTTAACGGTGAAGGCCCCCCAAAAGACGATCCTAGGTACGAGGCTTGGTATGCCGAGCAAGACTTTGATGATGATGGAGTATTAAACTCAGACGACCCTGCGCCTTATTTAAAAGACGTAAAGACTGATTACGAGTATGAGCAGTGGCATTATGAGGCGCGACAGGCTGAAGAGGGTATATGGGGAGGTGAGGCGCCTCATAATGCAAGCTATGACCAGATATTCGTAACCCCCGAGCAGTACGACCCCGAAGATCCTTTTACGTATGACACAGACGGTGATGGCATACGCGATTCCTATGAAATGTACATACACGATGATATGTCTGGCATAACCGACCTTGATACTTGGGGAGTGATGGACAGAGAAAACCTCGGGGGGACTGGCGAACAAGACTCACGTATAACATACGACCCTACCCTTACTTGGTTGGACTACGTACAAGCTATGGGGGAATGGAAAACCCCTAATAATGATATAGATGGAGATGGAGTAAACAACCTAGAAGACACGTTTGTGTATTCGGGAGACGAATGGGAAGACGTAGATGAAGACGGGCTTGGAGATAACTTAGCCGATGATGATATAGGTGAGGTTTCCGATGCGCTGTTAGATAGTGACGGTGACGGGCACGTAAACAAAGATGATGCTTTCCCATATAACCCGAATGAGCACCTTGACAGTGACGGTGATGGAATAGGCGATGAAGGAGACTTTTTTCCCGACGACCCAGAAAAATCACTCATGCCAGATATGGACGGTGATGGAGTTGAAGACAGCGTTGATCTATTTCCTACTGATCCTACTAAAACTGGTTATACCGAAGAAGAAGTAGCGGCGCGTGAAGCAGAGATAGCCAAACAACTAGAAGAGGCAGGGTATGTAAATTACCATGCTATGCGTAACGACGATAGTGTTAGTGAAGCGCGAGAAAAAGGTAGGGTAAGATTTGAAGAGAAAATGCAGGAGTATGCTGATAGGTTCTATACTCACACCCCGGGGTCATACAACCACCAAGACACAGACTACTTAGAAGAACTACTAGACCTAGATGGGGTAGCCGAATTTAGTAGGGAGCATGAATATTATAACGTGATAAGCAACCCCGACCACCCCAGCGGCTATTCTGGGGCTAAGGCTATTGTATACCAAGGGTACCCTAGACCCCTTACAACAGAAGAACTATGGCAAGGCTACCAAACAATAATGAGTGGGGGTATGCCGCTAGATCCTAGACATCAACAGGATATGACACAGCGTATGTCGGGGGCTAGCTCTAATATACCTGTAGGGTATATCTTTCACCGCGAGCACGTAGCGTATGACTACTCCGACATGTCGAGAAATGAGAAGGATAAATTAGAAGGGCCGCTAAAGTATAAAAAGGTAGATGATTACGGGAGTACTCCAAATTGGGGTACTGGTGATACTTGGACGGCTAGGGATTATTACACTGGGTTCCCACTAGAGTCAGAGGAGCAGACTCTAAACATGGCTAGGGCAGGAGCTATACCCGTAATTAAAAATGGGTACTGGAACGAAGACTTAGCGAAATTACGTGTAGGTCTTAGTGAGTACCGCGCTGACTTGATATCAGAATATCAACCTGTATATTCCCGTGGTGAGTTTAATGGGTTCATACCCACAGAAGAGTATATTAGGCGTTATGGTGATGAGGGGTTGGCTAGAATGCACACTCCTGACGAGCTTAGAATAAATGACGACCTGTCTAACGAATCGCAGGTTATGCACGCGCGTAGACTGTTGGCTGAGCAGTATGTTCTAGACATGTCCCAAGGACATCTATGGGAAAAAGGTTCAGTAGTAACCGGACAGGCGGTTCCTTTTAGGATTCAGTCCGGAGAGAATCCTGATGGTACTCCAATATATTTGGATGAGGGGTTTGACGCCAAGTACAATATAATAGACGAATTTGAAGACAGCAATAGGTATTACGGGAATTATACCCTACCGCTGCGGGGCCTAGATCCAACTGCGGGCCTTATTCGTGGGGCAGATGTCATACCTACGGAACAAGAAATTGTCGAGGCGTACTACTCAATACGAAGCCCTAGGCTGGGCGAAAACAACAAGGCTTCTGCAGACGCGTGGTTAGCTAGCCAAGATGAAGTAGTCCAAGAAATATTTAATGATAGAGAAACGTTTGTAGAGCCGGACAAAGAATTTATAGATAAGTTCCTTGACTATGTAGGCCCAGCCGAGGTGTTAAAAAGTGGCGGCGTGCAATACATACCGATGGAGACATGGGATGGTTGGGTTGACACCCTTAAAGGAGACGGAAGAAGAGCCGGCGAAGAACTTAAATCTGTAATAAGAAATTACCAACGCGGCGAGTATTTAGACTTTGCACATATAGGAATACTAACTGAGTTCAATAACGCAGCAGAACCAGATTATTCAGAACCCGACATCCAAGGCGATAGTGGCAAAGGCACCATGCTATCTGAATTGGCAAAGGCAAACTCAATTCTTGGGTACCAACAAGCGTGGAGGAACGCCGCCCAGCAACCAGAGTATTACCAGAACCATGAGAAGTACAAGGCGCAGCATTGGGAAGCATTCCGAAACCAGATGCACTACTCAGACGCAATGAATACAGCTCCAAATAGTGGTAATTATGACGTAGAAGGGGAATATAAGTCATACCACAGCCTACTGTATAACCCTTCCACGGGTAGTTTCGAAGCCGGCTCAACCGCTGACTTCATCACCCGGCACGAGGAGGACGGTGTAGAATACATCCATGTCATACCAGCGTCAGATTACGGTTGGTATACGGACGCTGCTACGAGTATGGTTACCCGGTTTAGGCCCCCACTATACATGCCTGTAGAAGATCAAGCCTCCCAAGACGCACTTTGGGCACCCGAAGAGAGGCAAGCATACGAGGATGGGGACAAGGAGGTTTTATGGCGGGACAATACTCGACTATACATGAAGCTGCCGACCACTGCGGTAGATCTGGAAGCAGGGTACAAAGCGTACCAAACAGCTATTGAAAGCGGTAAAACTGAAGCCCAAGCCCTAGAAGCGCAAGCTGCTGCAGAAAACCCCAACGATGCATTTCTCGAGGTCAACAAGTACAGGGGCACCTTTATGGGCGGTGTGCCGTCAACTTATTATTCCACGGGTGGTTGGAATGTCGAGGGTGGAGGCTATCCTGCCGACGAATATCTTCAACATGCTAACAGGTACCCCATGCCTGATTTCGTGGAACAGGAAGGCCGTTCTGCAGGCGGCATTTGGATAGATACTTCCAACGGTACGGCCCCAATTGGTTCATACACAATGATGTATATCTCGAACCCCGAGCCGCTTCCGCAATACGTTGAGAAGGCAGGCATGGGGCCGGGGATGCTAGGTGTGCTCGAAAGCGCTGGTTTAGCAATTTTGGCCATAGAGTTCCCACAAGCCTACCTCTATGTACAAGCTGCTAGGGCGGCAACGGGAGAGACGCTGAAGACTGGAGACTACATAGGCATAGTGAATTCTGCGCTAAAAGTTGGTGGCGCGCTAAAAATGCCTGCTACCCAAAATGTCGCCGTTGAAAACGCTACAAAAGCGCGAGAAGCTGCAGAGGCTGCGGCTATAGCAGATGGGCTTACTGGTGGCACATTAGTAGCATCTATCGGGCAAGCTGCTTACGATGCGGCATACCTATCAGAGATAACCGGTGCAGGTATATTTGGGCTTACAGCCCGACAATCGGTGGCGCTAATTAATGCCGCTGCCACGGGAGATGTAGGTACTGCGGTTGTGACTGCTTTTGGGCAAGACTACATATCAAAAGGCTTTGAAAACCTAGGTGTGGACAGTTCCGTATATGACAGCATGGATGCCTCCGTGAAGTTAGGAATTAGCAAAACAATGGAGTACATGCTAGATGGCGACAGTTTTAATGAGGCTTTAACTAAGGGTGGAGTAGAAGGACTTGCAGAGTATATTAGCAATACGGGGTACTCAGGCGAAATACAAAAGATAATAAAAGATTTTATGGGTGATTTATCCCCAGCCATAAATGGCATAAAAGAGTTATTTAACGTAGATGCTATAGGCGACGCACTAGATTCAATTACTGAAATAGTGCCTGAAGATGTGTTAAGAAAGATAGGCGCCGCATTTGAAGAGGTTGGGGATTTTGGTGAAGCGGTTATAAACATAGCCGAAAAAGGGTTAGACGTTGTAGACGAAAATATTATTGCTCCAGTAGTAGACCTCGTAGGAGATACAGCTAATGCTGCATATCAATCATTAAAAAGCGTAGATGACATATTCCCCGACGGATTGCCCGAAGGAATTACAGATCAAATTAGCACTCTTGCCGATGGATTAGAAGACGGATTAAAAGCAACCTATGGCAATTTAGATGACGCTGCTAAGAAGGCTATGGAAGTTAGTGTAGCTCAGCTTATAGTCAACGGAGAGATTGACGAGTTCGGGTTAGAGAGGGCGTTTACCAAAGAATTGATAACCACAGAGACAGTGGCAGGCCTACTAGAAGTAGATGCGTTATCCGCCATAGGCCCTGAAGTACTTACTCAGGCAGTGCGCAATGCTATGACTACCGGCATGGCCGGAGGTAACACGTCAAAAGCATTCATGCAAACTCTTGCTACCGCAGCGGCCAACTCGCTTAAATACGCTGTGCAGGTGGGAGGCGTTGAGGGGCTTACGCGAGAACTAGGGCAGTTTTGGGATAACGTTAGTGGGCAAAAGGGCAAAGTAGAAGATAACGTAGAAACGTTAGAGGAGCTAAAAGCTGAAGCGGAAGATAAGGTAGAGCAAATACAAACCGCCACTGATACGCTACAAGACAGGCAAAATAGACTAAACGAACTGTATTCAGCTGCCATAGCGGAAGACGCTAGTGACGCGGATAGAGACGCCTTTTTGGCGTACTCCGACCAGTATTTAGATACGCTACCTACATTAGAACAAAACATTAACGAGCTTAAAGGTGATTTGAGTGATATAGATATTAGGTATGACTCAGAATATAGCGAGTACCTAAGTAACGTAGAAAAAATAGAAGAGTATTCTCGAGAGTCTAATCCTAAGCTGCAAGCCGAATACGACAACCTAAATGTATATATGGCTTCACAATTAAGCCCAAACTTTGATTGGGAAGAGTACGCAGAGGTCAACAATTTAGGCGATGTTAGTATAGTTGAAGCCTCTAAGCACTTCTTACAAGAAGGGTATGTAGCCGGGGCTCCACTAACAACCGAGGATTATAATGCGCGGACAAGAGTAGCGGCTAACGAGTTTGTAGACACAGTAGCTGCTAATGCGGGGGTTGATTTAGCGTCACTAAACCCAAATAGCCGCGCTAGCATACGAAATGCCATTCTTACCGAGGTATCGTCGGGAGCAGACAGCGTTTCTTTAAACCCACTACAGTTTTTAGAGATGCTAGGTGATAATAAACCTATGGCCGACGAGTATATTGCTGGTACGGATTATGGCAATGTTATAGTGCAGGCATACAACCAATCTTATATTACCGAAGAAGGCGCGCCGCTAAACTTTACAAATTTGGGGGAAGTAGAAAACCATCAAATGGAGCAGCGTGCTAACCAGTTTATAAATGCGTATCTTCCCATAGATATTAAGACTGGCGCTCCCGTTGATCCCGCAGAGTATAGCCAATACCTTACCGACCTTATTGATGGGCAATTATTTGTTTCGTTGAACGAAGACGGAGATTATACGTGGGATGCTGCTACCGAGACGATTAAGTATAACGCCCTAACAGGTTTACAGGAAGTTGTTGACACTACACCGGGGAAAACACTTTCTCAGATGGCAGCAGAAGACCCAATATTTTATATGAGCACTTTGGGGGAGCTTGAAGATGATGTTGCCGCAATTAACTTAGTAAGAAAAGTCACAGAGGAGACAGGGCTTCCCGGAACAATACCCGCATACGATGATGTACCACTGCCCGGAAGTACCGAGTACGCAGATCTGCCGTGGATAGTGCGGGTTTCGCGGGACATTATGAGTTCACTGGCTGACAGACGGCAGAACTATTTAGACGTGGTGGAAGAACTAGAATCTTTTGAAGGCCCATTAACTCCAGAACAAGAAAATAGGCTTGCGCAAGCTACGCTTGATTATGGTAAGGCGGATAGCGATTTATTTAACGCTGAAGCGTTTATCGACGTATCTTCTAGTTTAGTGGGGTATTGGAATACTGTGGGCGAAGTATTTAGTATATCAGGGCAAGAAGGTAGAGCTAGGCAAGAAGGAGTTAGGGCACAGCATAACGCTGCCACCGCTGGGGCATCCATTGAGGAGGCTAAAGAGATAGGGGCGAAAGTAACACAGTCTATGTTAGAAGAGATAGACTATAACAGCCTTACTAATAATGATCTTGCTCGCAATATAACCATGCTACAAGCGTTTACTACGGGGCACCTACCACAGGCATACCAAGAAGACGTGAGTAAAATGTATGAAGCAATGGGCAGCGGAGAAGGTTTTTGGGGTGGCGTGTTTGCTGCGGGTGAGGCGGCGGTTAAGTATCCAAGGGCGTTTTCACATGAGATACTTAAAAAAGAGTTGGTTGAAACTACTTTGCAGTTTGCCGTTACTGGTGTGGGGGGTGTAGCTACTCGAGTTGCCGCTAAAGAGTTAGGGTCATCTATACTTGAGACAATCACTAAAAAGAATACCGATCTACTTACAACTAGTTTAGGGCAAGACGCAATAGCCGAGTATTCTTCTGTGGTAACTGAGATATACGACACAGCATACGCCCGGCTGCAGAACACTCCTGAATATTTAGCCGCAGACGACGCAGGTAAAGAATACTTGTTAGGGCAATATGCAGAAGCGGTTTATGCTAAAGCTATAGAAGGGGGCACGGTTGCTATGTCTGTATTCTTAGCCGCTGTACCCCTAGAAGGCAAACTAGACAACTTGCTAGCTAGGAACATATTTGGTGACGCGGGGTTAGATGCTGTACAGGAACTAGCGGATGCAGATAAAAAGATCCTAGACGTAGTGGGAGAGGTAATAGATACATCTTGGGCAGAGGGGAAGGCAGAGTTCCTACAAGAGGGCGCTACTAGCCTATACTCCGAAAGTGCATACCATGACTTAGGAGTGCCGTCAGAAAATCCAGACGCGCAGGTAGGCGCAGCAGCAGCAATAGGGTTATTTGCGGGGACAACCACCACTGCTATCATCGCCCCAACAGCGTATATATCTCCACAAGATAAGGTGGCTAATTCAATAGACGATCCATTTGGTCGGCTTATTGTGTCTACTAACGATGAGGTATATCAGGCAGTTCAGAGCGGTGATATAAACGCTGTACAGAATTTGATGGCCGCTGCGGGTTTTGACGGTATCGTCCCTATGAACCTAGAGGTGCTAAACGCCACGGACGACGAGTTTATTTTAACTGCTTCTGAAGTAACAGAGTCTTACGCCGAGATGGGGCTAGAGGCTCCAGAAGGCTTTGCTGAAAGCATGGCAACTACATATACCATAGATAGTGAGACTGGTGAGGTTTCAATAAATAGTCCCCTATCAGATGACGATACACTAGATCAGCAACTAGCAGAACAGTGGGATCTAGCGTTTCCTAGCGACTCTGACAGCGATGGTGTAATTGACAGCGAAGACGCGTTCCCGAACGATGCTTCTGAAACTGCTGATACTGACAACGATGGTGTAGGTGACAATACTGATGTATTCCCGAATGATGCTTTAGAAACTGTTGATAGTGACAACGATGGTGTAGGCGATAATTCAGATGTATACCCAACAGACGATCGTTTTAGTGACGTTGCTGGGTTTAATGAGTATGTAATATCAAACTTTGAAGCTCTCGAGGCCGAGAACAAAGAACTACAAGAACAACTAGATACGCAGAATAATTTATTACAACAAGTATCTGACCTTACCGCAGATATAGCTACAGCAGAACAAGATAAGATTGAGCTCGAAACTAAGTACAATACGGATATTGGTGCTAAAGATACCGAGATAAACGAGCTAACCACTAGCATAACTGCATTAGACGGTCAGATTGACGAGCTATCAACTGCTGCTTTAGCTGATGATGAAACAATAGAAGCTAGAGAAGAATCTATAACAGACCTCACA
>Ga0208667_1000477_pt1 | contig 17082 bp, 36 predicted proteins | sample 11BtaG_FD_184085 | JGI IMG/M metagenome (GOLD analysis project Ga0208667, IMG submission 184085) | Marine viral communities from the Subarctic Pacific Ocean - 11B_ETSP_OMZ_AT15265_CsCl metaG (SPAdes) (version 2) | ecosystem: Environmental > Aquatic > Marine > Oceanic | place: Pacific Ocean... | reverse complement strand
GTGTTAAGTGTTCAACTACTAAAACATACTCGTATGTTCCTATAATTGAGCACAAGACGGGCAATACAATACAAATAGTCAGCCAAGAGGTAAGTGCATCAGTGCACAAAGCTTGGCGGCGTAAATAAAGGGCGTGAAGTGGTTAGTTGAAAATGAACTGGTGAGGGATCGTTATGAACTCAGGAATTTTTCAAAACGCAGGTTCGACTCCTGCCACGTCCACTAATTAACAGTAGGTACCAAGCCTGGACAAGAAGGGTGCAGCGTTACCGAGTCGCAATGCCTACTGTTAAAATATTACTAATTTTAAATGAATAATATAAATTATGGAAAAATACAACGGCTGGACTAACTACGCTACTTGGCGTATTAACTTAGAAGTAATTGGAGACATGGAGTTTGAAAACAAAGTTTCTGCTTTACAATTAATAGAAATAGTAGAAGAGTGTGTATTTACTAATCCTAATACTTGCGATACACCTAGATTAATAGAAGATTACGCTAGAGCTTTTGTTTCTCAAGTAGACTTTTATGAAATAGCTAAAAGTATTAACGAAGAAATAGATTTACAAACAAAAAACGAATACTAATGGATAATATAATAAAATAAATATGCAAACATTATTACATCAACTAAAACCAGAGATACTAAAATCTTTAATTGAAGACGTAGAGCGTTACGATACAGTATCAAAAACACTAGTAGAACTAGATGAAAACTTCTTTTACGAAGATCTAACTATTCGTCAAGTTAAAAACTTAATTACATTTTCTGATCTTATAAGTGCTAAAATGTCTTCTTGGGATTTCAAGTATGGCGATTGTTTTTTTGAAAATCAAATTGAAGATGAAATACCTTTATAATATGGACTTAGAGATAAAAGAAAGAGCAAGTAATAAAGCTTTTAGCAAGATACTAACGCTAGAGCGTGACATTAGAGGCTTAAGTAATGACATCAAAAAAGGTGGCGATGGTAGACTATCATTAGATCTACTTCAAGCGTGCCTTGATTCAACTAAAGCAGAATTAAAAACATGGAAATATATAACTAAATTAATAGAAACAAATGAGTAAAAAAATCACAGACGAGTTAATCAACAAAAGGCTTGAAGCTAAAGGCTTCGGCGACAAACAAGCTGACCAACCTTGGGAAGCTAGAAAATCAGTAATGGATCATTTTGATATTTTCTTTACAGATAATTGGACGGATAAAGCTGACTTTTATGTATATCCAGAGTCAACATCTGATGGCTATGAAGTATGGGTTGCAACAGAAGACATTAGAAGTATAAGTCTATCAGAAGATGTACATTATTATGACAGTAATCTAGGTGAACCTCTTGAAGAATTTATCAGATATTCTAATGGTGATAATGATTTTCCATCTATTATATATGTAGATGATGAAGAAGCTCACTATGTAGAGTATGCTATAGAGCAATTGTTCTACTACTTAGCTGAAAGATTCACTGAAGAAGTAACTGATGAATTAATAAACGAAGGTTACGAGCTAGAAGAAGTTCTAGACTAAAAAGCATAATGGTTACAAAGCGGGTTCGATTCCCGCTATGCTTTCTAATTTTAAATAAATGCGTATGACAGAAAAAGAAATGAACAGAATCGCAGATCTTGTTGTTGAAAAGCTAATGAAAAAGCAACGAGAGTATGACGAACAGTTTCATGAAGATTTTCACGAGGTGTTAAAGGACAACTTAGGCAATGCTAGACAGGTATCAGAAGAAGAACTGATGTTATCTGAAATAGCTAGACTTATGACCCTATTGTCATCTTATGAAGAAAACGAGCAGTATGAAAAGGCTGCAATTATTAACAGAAAAATAAACTATTTAAAAACTAAATTAGCAAATTTATGATCAAACCAATGCTCGCATACAAAGTAGGCAAGAAAGATGTCGACTGGTCCGAGAAAGTATTTATCCAACCTAAACTCGATGGCGTACGCTGCGTGTTTACTAAAGATGGCGCGTTCTCTCGTACTGGTAAACAATTTAAAAATGTAGCTCACATCGAAGACGATCTTAAGGATTTTTTTAAACAATATCCTTATCGTGTACTTGACGGTGAATTATACAACCACGAACTAAAAGATGACTTTGAAAAAATTATCTCTTTAGTTAGAAAACAAAAACCAAGTGATGAAAATAGACTAAACGCTAAAGAATTAGTACAGTTTCACGTTTATGACTTTATGAACTTTACTGTGCTAAAAAACTTAACAAAAGATGTTTACGAAGATCGCTTTAACTGGCTAGTAAGAAATTTACCAATTTCTAGAACTATGACACTAATTAAAAATACTAGTGTTGATAGCTATGATGAAGCTAAAATGCTTCACGACGTACACTTAGCTCAAGGTTACGAAGGCTCTATGCTTAGACTTAATAAGCCTTATGAGTGTAAACGATCTTACAACTTGCAAAAGTTCAAAGATTTTAGCGATACAGAAGCTACTATTGTAGGTTACGAAACAGGTAAAGGTAAAAGAACAGGTACACTTGGCAAGTTTTATATGCAAGATGACGAAGGTATACAGTTCGGTTGTCCACCGGGTAAAGGTTATTCCTACAAAGATTTAGCAGATATGCTTGAAAATGTACACGATTACATTGGCCAGCGTGCTACTTTTACTTATTTTCAACGAACTAAAGCAGGTTCTTACAGACACCCGCTATTTAAAGCACTTAGAAATTATGAGTAAATTAATATGGAAATTATATAATGAAAATATGATCTCGGAGGAAGTAGTACACTTGCTCCTTGATTGTCATTATAATAGGGTAAATAAAAAAAGATACAGATGAGTAGATCAAATCAAGAAGTAGAAGATATGTACTTAGACTGGTTTAACAACTTCTTAAGTACGGAAAGATTTAGAGAGTATTACGGTTTAGGTATGGCTGAAGCTGAAAACATTATAGATCAAGGTAGAAAAATTAATCATAAAAGAAAATAGATGAATATATTTTACCTACACGCAGACCCATACAAAGCTGCAACATACTTTTATGATAAGCATAAAGTTAAAATGATCTTAGAATCAGCGCAAATGCTTTGTACAGCTCATCACGTATACGGTAATGGTGACAATGTACCTTACAAAAAGGCTCATTTAAACCATCCGTCTACGATCTGGGCTAGATCTAGTAAGTCAAATTACTATTGGCTATATGAGCATATGTTAGGCATCGGCAAAGTATATACTAAAAGGTATGGTAAGTACCATCTTAGTATTGAAAAGTGCAGAGATGCTCTAGCATTTGCTCCTGTAGGTATGCCTGATGTTGATTTCACAGAACCTCCACAGTGTATGCCAGACCAATACAAAGTGTCTGGTTGTAGTATAACTGCTTACTGGAATTACTATGAAGGTGAAAAGTATTTAGTTGCTAATAAAAATGAACAATTAATAACTAGACCATATGAAATTTTTAACAACATTATTGGTGACAGCAACAATATACCATGCTGATCCTGCTCAATGTAATGCAGATTATTTAACAACTGCTTCATTGAAAACTATAAATAAATCTAATCCTCAAGGACATCGCTGGATAGCGGTATCTAGAGATTTGGAAAAACACGGGTTTACTTTCGGAACACGAGTATGTGTAGAAGGTGCAGGATCTTACGATGGTTATTGGACCGTTGAAGACCGAATGAACAAAAGATGGAAAAACCGCATTGACTTTCTTGTGAATAAAGAGGTAAAAGGCGGAAAATGGAATAATATAAAAATAACTATAGAATGAGTAGATATAAAACTTATAAACATCTAACGGAAACAAATGTTTTTAATATAAAAACAAAAATAAAGCAACTCGTAAAACCAAGGGTGACAAAAGCCCTTAAAGGTAATAAGTAACAGGCTAATGTCACAAAATAGAAATATAAAATGGTTAAATAATAAACATGTTGTTTATAGGCAAGATCCTGTAAATGACAAACCTACTATTGAAACCGAGTTATATAAATACTACGAGAACGGTACACACGAATGTTATCATTTGTTTAATACAAAAGCAAAAATAACAACGTATCGTTCTTTAAAGTGGCATTTATATGTTTTATATTACTTAAATGTAGATAATATTATTGATTCTGATTTTTTTACAATATCTAAATTTATAGCTAACAAAGAAAATGGTTTTGTAACATTTTTTATTAGTGATAAAAAGTTAAATGCAATAATAACAGATGTATTAATGCAAGGAGGTGATCCTCCAGTAAATAAAAAACGTAAAATAATATTTAAAGACTATAGCGGTTTAACACCAGAGCAAAAAATGAGTATAGTTGGTGAACTAATTGGAAGATCAAGACGTGTAAATGAAGAAGTAATTTATCAGTGCATGTTAGATTTAAACGATATTGGTAAGAAAATAACTTGGAGTAATGTTGCTAAGTTGTTAAATTGCTCAACTAGAACCGTTCAACGTAATATAAACGATACTTTAAAAAAAGAAAAACAAATATTAAATGAAGAAATATAATGTACAGAATTACGTAAGGTATAAAGAAGATTTGAAAAAGTCTATACCTGACAATAAATTTTATGATTATTACACGCGTGATGAACTTATTGTTAAGTTTTTACCTCTTGTAGAAAATCTAGCCCGTAAGTTTTCAACTACGCAGCAAGCTTCTGGTGTTTTAAGTATTAATGATCTAATACAGATTGGTTCTGAAGCTTTAATAAAAGCTGTAGACAAACTTGACTGGGAAAGATTAATTGATTCAGAAGACATTGAAAAAACATTAAAATCATTCTTTGCAAAACGAATAAAAGGACACATTAGAAGACGTGTAGACATGGCTAGAGGAGGTATACGCATACCAGAACATAAGCTAAATGAAATACGTAAAAATCCTAAAGACAAAAAGATGGTTGAAATATTTTTCAACAGTATGTTTTTGAGCATAGATGCTAGAATAACTGGTGATGATGAAGAAAATATGATGTATCAAATAGCAGACAAGTCAGAACCTTATAACATACAATTAATAAATATTTATCTAAAAAGTTTAATGCAAAAACATTTAAACGAAAATGAATATGAAGTATTAAGACTTAGCTATGGACTTGATTGTGACAAGCATTCTGCAAATGAAATAGCGGAAAAATTAAACATAAAAGGAGCTAGCGCTTATGTAAGAGTTTCTGAGCTAAAAAAGCAAGCTGTAAATAAATTAATAGATAACGTAGATCACTCGCAAGTTCTTGACTTTGTTTAAGTTATAGATGTAAAACATTAAAACAATGTGTGATTATAATAATAACCAAAAACCAGTAAACCATATGACAATAAACGACAAACTGGCTACAATCCAGACCAAATTTAAATCGAAAAAAAGTAGATTTAATTCCTTCGGTAAATATCACTTCAGGTCGGCCGAAGATATTCTTGAAGCAACAAAACCCTTTCTATTAGAGTTAGGAGTTACAGTGAGAATCAATGAGGAATATATCCATACGGATATGTTACCTATACTAAAATCAACTGCTACTGTAAGTGATGGCAAACAAAGTATTGACGCCGTGGCTATAGTAGGAATAGACTTGAACCAAAAAGGTATGAACGTACCTCAACAGTTTGGTAGCGCTAGCTCTTATGCTAAGAAATATGCTCTTGGAAATTTATTTCTAATTGACGATACAGCTGATAGCGATGCTACTAACACCCACGGTAAAGCACCGAAAGCAAAAAACACATTAACCTCTAAAAATGATCCAGCATTTAAAAAAGCACAGGACTATATAAAAGCAGGAGGTAAGTTAGATGCTATAAAAGCTAAATATGCCTTGTCTAAGGAAGTCGAGGCCGAACTAAATACTCTATAATGAAAGATGTATTAAAAAAGTTAGAAAATGATGAACACTATTATGGTAAATTTGGAAAACAATACCTTAGTAATTCTGATATTTCTACATTATTAACAAACCCTTTAGCTTTAGGAAAGCAGCAAGCACCACGCCCTGCTTTTCTAGTTGGTGGTTATTTTCACACAGCTATACTAGAACCTGATAAACTTAAAAAATACAAGGTTATAGAAGCTACAACTAGAAATACTAAAGCTTATAAGGAGATGTCTGGAGGTGAACTATGTTTACTACAGCACGAGGTTGATCAAATAGAACTAATGACTGACAAAGTACTAGCTAATGATATGTGTAGAGACCTTATACGCGGTATAAATGTAGAATACGAAAGACCAGGCATTACAGAACTTGAAGGCGAGATGTGGAAAGGTAAAGCAGATATTGTTAATCACGATGAAAAGTTAATCATTGATTTGAAGACAACTGCTGATCTTAGCAAATTCAAGTGGTCTGCATCTAAATACAACTACGATAGTCAAGCTTATATTTATAGTAAGCTATTTGGTTACGAGTTTTTATTTATTGCAATAGACAAAAACACACATCAAATAGGTATATTTGACTGTTCACCACAATTTTATGAGAGAGGAGCTGATAAAGTTGCAAGGGCAGCAGAACAATATAGACTATTTTTTAAATCAGAGGACTTTGATCCTCAACAATTTTTTATTAATCAAACCCTTTAATTATGGCAAGAACCAGAAAACCAAAAACCAGAGTATGTACAGTGACAGGATTAGAAACTAGTGTAAATAACTTTTATACTAATCAAAACCATGTTAAAGCCGTAGACAACTTGAGGCGGAATAGCGGCGCAACTAAAGAGCAGTTGCAAAGAATGTTTAATCAATTAAATCAGTATGCATAATGGCAAGTATTATTAAAGCAAGTATTAATCTAAACAATATTGATAAATCAAAAATTATCGATGGTAAAAAAGGTAAATACTTACCTATAACAATTACGCTTAATGATGAACCAGATCAGTTTGGTAATCAAGGGCCTATTGTTGTAGCACAATCGAAAGAAGAGCGTGAGGCTAAGACAGCTAAAACTTATCTAGGTAACGTCCAAGTAGTTTGGACTAACGGTGATAATGTTGCTGCAGCTCCACGTGATGGTCAACCTCAAAAATCAGCACCAGTTGCACAAACAGTAGATGATGATTTACCGTTTTGATAGATGATGATGATTATTTAAACGTAATTACCGACGATAAAGGTAACGTGACATTAATTGAAGATTAAATTAAATTAAATGCAAACAACAGAGATCAATGGATTTATTATCGACGAGTTTAACCAACACGGTTTAGAAGTCGGTAAGAAACAGGGTGTATGCCCTAAGTCTACTATCTGTAGGCAACCCAAGAATCATAAAAAGAAATGTGCTTCTTATGATTGGGAACGGGGTCTCGGTACTTGTCACAATTGTAGTGAATCATTTCAACTGCACACTTACAAACGTAAGGGTGAAACTAACAAGGTATATGAAAGACCCAAAAAAGAGGTTATCAAAACACCGGCTAGTAAAGTAGTTGAATGGTTTAAATCAAGAGGTATATCTCAGAAAACCCTTGCTAACTTACAGGTTGGCGAGGGATCTGAATATATGCCGCAAACCGGTAAAACCGAGAACACAATAAAGTTCAATTATTTTATAGGCGGTGAGTTAGTTAATATTAAGTATCGCGATGGAAGAAAGAACTTTAAATTATATAAGGGTGCTGAGAAAGTATTTTATAATATTGACAGTACAGTAGGTTATGAATACTGTGTTATAGTTGAAGGAGAAATGGATGTATTAGCTTTACACGAAGCTGGTATAACAAATGCCATATCAGTTCCAAACGGAGCTACGCTAAATACTAACAACTTAGACTACCTTGATAATTGTATAGATTATTTTGATGATAAAGAAAAAATAATATTAGCTGTAGATTCAGACGAAGCTGGTCAAGCTTTACAGGCAGAACTAGTTAGACGTTTAGGATCTGAAGTATGTTACATAGCATCGTTTGATGATTGTAAAGACGCTAATGAATACTTAATTAAACATGGTACAGAAAGATTGGTACAGCGTATTACCGGTGCGAGACCGGTACCGCTCGAGAATGTCACGACATTTAGGGACATTGAAGATGAAGTCACGGACTTCGTTCGTAACGGGTTTAAACCTGGATATCAAGTTGGCCTTCAAAATTTCGATGACATCTTTTCGACTTATACTGGTCAGTTTATTACTGTTACTGGTATTCCGTCTAGCGGGAAGTCAGATTTTGTCGATCAAATGGTTGTTGGATATAACCAAAACTATGGCTGGAAAACGGCGTTTGCTAGTCCAGAAAATGTCCCAACTTACCTTCACGCACATAAGTTAATGCGTAAGATCTGGCAAGGTATGCCTACGCCAGATGATATACATAAGGATAAATGGAATCAAGTTGCAGATCATTGCAACAATAACTTCTTTCATATTGATATGGAGCGTTATACGCTTGAATCAGTACTTAAAAAAGGTGCTGAGCTTGTTAAACGTAAAGGTATTAAGTGTTTAGTTATTGATCCGTTTAATAAAGTTAGAGATGTAGACTGTAAAACAGAGGACGTTAATAGATATACAATGGAATATCTACAAAAAATTGAGATATTTGCTAAGAAGTTTGACGTATTAGTTTTTATAGTAGCACATCCAACTAAAATGTATAAAGATAAAGATGGTAAAATTGAAGAACCTACGATGTATAATATTAAAGGCGGTGGTGAATGGTATGATGCTAGTTATCACGGCTTGTTGGTGCATAGAGATTATGAGAACAAAACCGTCAAGGCTAAAGTTTTAAAAGTTAAGTTTCAAAACCTCGGTGAAAACGGAGCTGAAGCACATTTTAAATGGGAGCCTAAGTCGGGTTGTTTTATACCTCACGAACCAATAGATATTAGTACAGAGAAAATGCCTTGGGAGTAAATGGCTAAGTGGAAAAAGGTCGATATGGGTAGTTACGCACCTACTATCGAAGATATGGAGGCTTATGTATGGTGTATAAGAAATAAAATATATATTGCACCACAAGCAGTGACAGATGGAACTTGGACTATAGCTATAACAAACAATGGCAAAACTAATTTAGACCCTAAAAGATATGTTAAAGTACATATATGGATTAAGGTCTATGAATATTATAAATATTATTATGAAAAACACATTTCACAACGCTGATGAAGCATATGAAGCACTTTTAGATGAAGTGATTATAAACGGTGTAGACTTTGATAATACTAAAGCTTTATTTAATTGTGGCTTTTATATTTTAAATCCACAAGATAATCATATAAAAAATGAGCAACGTAACTGGAGTTTAAAGTATGCAGAAGCAGAATGGCAATGGTATTTATCTGGTGATCCAAACATTAAAAAACTAGGTGAACTATACGGGAAAATACCACCAATATGGGAACGCATGGCTGATAATAATGGTAATGTTAATTCAAATTACGGTTACCAATGGAAACGTAAAGCTCAAATAGATTATGTTTGTGCTAAACTAAAAACAAACCCTAAAACTAGACACGCAGCAATAAGTATATATGATGCTAAAGAATATGACAAATATAAGAAAGATACTCCTTGTACTTATGCAGTTCAGTTTACGATCATAGACAAACAGCTTTGTATGTCTGTCTATATGCGTTCTAATGACATCTGGTACGGTTTCTGTAATGATCAATATCAATTCTCATCATTGCAAAAAATGATTGCATACAGATTAAATTTAGATATTGGTTGGTATTACCACCACGCACACAACATGCATTTGTATAACGATAAACTATAATTTATGTATTATTTATACCACATACCCGGTAAAAAGATTGGCGTTACACGTAATCTTAATAACAGAGTAACCCTTATGCAAGGCTATAAGGAGAATGAGTATGAAGTTCTTGAACAGTCAGAAGATATAAATTATATATCAGACCGTGAAATAGAACTTCAAAAGTCTTATGGCTATAAGGTAGACAGACAACTTTATAAAAATTTAATTAAACCAAATATGAAAATAAACCCAACAGAGCAGACCAGCACATTTCCAGTACCAATATACAAACTAAGAGGCCATTTAATGGACAACATAGGTTTGAAATGGGATACACCACAGGGTTATACTTTTGAAATAACTCAAGAGAATATACATTGGATAATAGGTAATGCTACAACGTCTATGTACAACAACAATAGATGTTATATATATAATAAAGCTTTTTATGAAGCCTTTTTTAATCCAAAGCATAATCCAAAAGAAAAATGTATAAGCAACGATACAGGCTGTGAAAGGTTTGATCTAATAAGATCTTGGGCTAAAGAACGAGGTATATATGACAAAGGTAATTCTAGAACGCAATATGTCAAGCTAATGGAGGAAGCTGGTGAACTTGCTAAGGCTTTACTAGAAAACGATAAGTATGAAGTTAAAGATGCTATAGGTGATATGGTTGTAGTACTTACTAACTTAGCCGTGTTGGAAGGTATGCAGATAGAAAATTGTATTGATTCAGCTTACAACGAAATAGCTAGTCGCAAAGGTAAAATGATTAACGGAACATTTGTAAAACAAACATTATGAAGATAGACACTAAAGACGAAATAGTATTAGCAGTGCTAAAGAAAATGGATCAACGTAGTTTAATAGGTCAAAAGAAATACGGAGCTACAATGATGCAAGAGATTCAAGGCCAAGAAAAAGATCTTAATCGTTTCTTAGTTGATGTTCAAGAAGAACTTATGGATGCATTGTTATATATTGAAGCAGCTAAACGCTGTTTAAATGATGAGATTGAAGAAGCAATGTTAAAACGAATGAACGTTATAGGTCAAAACGGAAATGAAGGGATACACTATGAACAAGAAACCATATAAACGCAAGAAACGTAAAGGACCAGTACAGTCAAAGAGAGTAACATACGATGGTATTAACTTTGCTTCTGGTCTTGAGCGTTATATGTATATGGCTTTGAAAAAGAATAAGATCAAAGCTAAATACGAAGGAGAAACTTTTGTTCTATTAAGTGGTTTTCATTTTGATAATGAAGTTTACGAGAGACAATCAAACGGTAAAGGGGAGTATAAAAATAGAGGTTGCAAACGCATATTACCTATTAAATATACTCCCGATTTTATCGGAGATAACTTTATAATAGAAACAAAAGGTAGAGCTAACGAATCTTTTCCGATGCGTTGGAAACTATTTAAACAACTAGTTATGCGACAATTTCCTAGTTACACGTTATATAAACCACAAAATCAAAAAGAATGCGACGAGACAATAAGCATAATCCTTTCGAAGCGAAAAGAATAGCTAGACAAAAATATGCCGAGCGCCAAATTGATAAGTTTGTTAAATGGAGCTGGGAAGTTAGAGGTAAAGTTAAATATAAAGAACTAATAGAATTACAAGAGCAATATGGAATCAAATGTAGTTAATTATGTTAGGGATAAGTATCCTAAAACATTTAAAGATAAACAAGTGTTAATAACAGAAACAAACACTTGTTACTTTATAAAATCAAGTATAGATCAATCACCGTTAATTTTAAGTAAAAATATATAATATGTCAAAACAAAAACCAAAACCTTTATGGTCGTTAGAATTAGGATTTTATCCAGGTATTTTATTTGGGTTTAGAACTTATGAAGAACAAGAACAAACATCACACGTGTTTTATATTCCATTTATGGATATTTGTTTAACAACATATAACTATTAATAATGGGATTATTTGATGAGCGCATAGCGTACAAGCCATTTGAATACCCTGAGTACTACACTGAGGGTTGGTTAAAGCAAGCACAAGCATTTTGGTTACATACAGAAATCTCAATGCAAAGTGATATTAAAGATTGGAAAGAAAAATTAAATGATAAAGAAAAGAATTTGGTCGGGAATATATTACTCGGCTTCGCGCAAACGGAGTGTGCGGTTTCTGATTACTGGACACAGAAAGTAGTTGGTTGGTTTCCTAAACACGAGATACAACAAATGGCAATGATGTTCGGCTCGCAAGAAACAGTACACGCGGTAGCATATAGTTACTTAAATGAAACATTAAAACTAGAAGATTATGAAGCGTTTTTACACGAACCTGCAACGGCTGAAAGATTTGATAATTTGGTTGCTTATAACGGTGACAATCCAGTTGGTATTGGTAAAAGCTTGGCTGTATTTTCAGCCTTCGCCGAAGGAGTTTCTTTATATTCTGCTTTTGCAGTGCTTTATAGTTTTCAACTTCGAAATCTACTCAAGGGTATCGGGCAACAAATGAAATGGTCTGTAAGAGACGAATCATTACATAGTAAAATGGGTTGCCAGTTATTTAGACATATGTGTCAAGAAAATAATCAATTATTAAACCTATGTCGTGAAGATATAATTAAAGCAGCTGAAACGATGGTCAAGCTAGAAGTTAATTATATTGATAAGATGTTTGAAATGGGTGACATTGAAGGCATTAAGTCTAATGATTTAAAACACTTTATAAAAAAGAGAGCAAATGAAAAACTTGTGGAACTTGGTTACATCGACCTTGGATCGTATTTCGCATATGACGAGACTGCAGCAGCTAATCTTGATTGGTTCTATCATCTTACCGGCGGGGTCACTCATACTGATTTTTTCGCGATTAGGCCGACGGATTATTCAAAGGCTGGCGAAGGAGAAGACTTCGAAGACATTTGGTAGTATAGTAACTGAAGAAGAAATATACGAACAATTATATAAATGAAAAGCTTTATTAAATACACTATTATCTGGATTAGCCAAAACTTAGCTATACCGTTTTGGGTTGTTGGACATGTACATTTATCTATACATAGTTTTAAAGATGCGTATGAAACGCTGGCTAGCTTAGCTATGAATATAATAGTGTTAATAGGGTTTATAATAGATTACAATAATGAAAGGACAAAAGCAAAGCAGGACAGATCTGCTTGAAAAAAAAGTACAAGCTTTAATAGGTGTTGTACAAAGATTGCTAGATGAAAACGCTTATATTAAAGATCTAGCTGTAGGAACATTAGAAACAATTAAACAAATGCCAGACTATGAGGAAGCCATCGACAAACTTAAAAAGAAAGTGGTTAAAGAACCTAGTGAAACAAAGGAGACTAAGTCCGACGGAGAGAATAGCAAATAGACTGGGATATATGGGGACGGCGTTTATGATGACGTCTCCCCATTTACTACCAGACACAGCAGGTATAGTGACATATATTATAGCTGGAACAATATCGATACCGCAAGTATTTGTTGCTAAACAATGGAACTTAGTGCTTGTTAATTTAAACGTAGCAATAGCCTACACAATATTATACTTTACATAATGTGGAATGAAAACTGGAAAAAAGGAGAAGATTACCCTGCGTGGGGTAATAACGACATATACAAGAAAACTATATCCGGGGGATATTTATTACACGGAGAAACACCTAAAGAAGCATACGAGAGAGTCGCTAAAACGGTTGCTCGTAGGCTTTATAAGCCAGAATTGGCAGAGACTTTCTTCGAGTATATCTGGAACGGGTGGCTATGCTTGGCTAGCCCGGTATTATCTAACACAGGTACTGATAGGGGTTTGCCTATTAGCTGTTTTGGGATTGATGTTGCTGATAGCATCCAAGATATAGGACAGAAAAATTTAGAGATGATGCTACTCGCTAAGCACGGCGGTGGAGTTGGCATTGGAGTTAATATGATTAGACCCGCCGGCGCTAAAATTACAGGTAATGGAACATCAGACGGAGTTGTACCTTTTTGCAAAATATATGATTCAACAATCCTCGCTACCAATCAAGGATCTGTCAGAAGAGGAGCTGCTTCCGTTAACATCAACATTGAGCACGACGATTTCGAAGAGTGGTTGGAGATACGAGAACCTAAAGGAGATGTTAACAGACAATCGCTTAATCTACACCAGTGCGCAGTTGTTGGCAATAAGTTTATGCGTAAACTTGAACAAGGAGATAAGGACGCTAGAAATAGATGGAGTAAACTACTTAGAAAGCGAAAAGCAACTGGAGAGCCGTATGTTTTATTTAAAGGGAACACTAACAAAGCTAATCCAAAAGCATATAAAGAAAATGGACTAAAAGTTCATATGACTAATATATGTTCTGAAATTACATTACACACAGATGAGAGCCACAGTTTTGTTTGTTGCTTATCATCTTTAAACCTAGCAAAATATGAAGAGTGGAAAGATACTAACCTCATTTATGATAGTATATGGTTTCTTGATGGAGTCATGGAAGAGTTTATCCAAAGAGCTAAAGGCTTACGAGGATTTGAAAATGCAGTCCGTTCAGCTACGAAAGGAAGAGCGCTTGGCCTTGGAGTTTTGGGCTGGCATACGTACCTCCAAGAAAAAGGAATCAGCTTCGAAGGCTTATTGGCTCAGTTTGAAACTAGGAAAATTTTTAGTCAGATTAAAATTGAAAGTGAAAGAGCTTCCAGAGATCTTGCTGAAGTTTATGGCGAGCCTTTGTGGTGTGCTAATACTGGTATGCGTAATACTCACTTGCGTGCTATTGCTCCCACTGTATCTAACTCTAAACTTTCTGGAAACATCTCTCCTGGCATTGAGCCGTGGGCTGCGAACGTTTTCACTGAGCAATCTGCTAAGGGGACTTTTATAAGAAAAAATCCTACATTAGTTAAACTTCTAAGGAAACTTAAAATAAATAACAGTGAAACTTGGGATAAAATCCTGGCTGATGGTGGTAGCGTACAAGGTATTGCTGAGCTTGATAATATTACTATGGCCCACGACACGCCAGCAAAAGAGGTATTTAAAACTTTTAAGGAGATTAATCAACTAGAACTAGTTAATCAAGCAGGTATCAGGCAGCAGTATATAGACCAGTCTGTTAGTTTGAATTTAGCTTTTCCTAGTGAAGCGACACCTAAATGGATTAATAAAGTGCATATGCAAGCTTGGAAAAACGGTATTAAAACTTTATATTATACAAGGACAGAGTCAGTGCTGCGTGGAGATATAGCACAGCAAGCTATGAGTGAAGATTGTTTAGCTTGTGATGGATAATTAAAAAAGGGGATCGCTAACGCGGTCCCCTTTCTTGGTTACAGGAACTTTTGGGTATGGTACGCCCATTTTATTTTTGTTCCTTATTTATATTTATCAGCTATTTTTCTTAAATTAGGATATTTAAATAATAACTTTCCACCTTTAGCAATAGCTTTTACTTTATCTAAAACAGTAATATCTTCACTTATATCTTTAGAACCAGTATATTTTCTACCAATATCTAACAATCCTTTAGCTTCTTGATAAGTAGGTATTACATAATCTTGAGCTCTTCTTCCTTTAGCTTTTTCAGCTTTTCTTATATATTCATCAATCTTTCCTACTATAGGTCTAGCTTCTGGATTTTGAGTGAGAGCGGTATAACCTGGATCACTAACTATATCTTTAACTCTTCTTGAGGTTTCAGCGCCTACTGCTTGACCTACATTACCTGGTCCTAAAAAATATTTAAATCTTCCTTTCATTTCTCTCAATCCTGCATCTTCAAGCTTAATACTATCTATATAACTTTTAGGATATTTACCTTGTCTAGCTAATTTTTTTAATTCCTCTTCGCAAGAAGGATAACCTGGAGTTCCACAAGGTCCTTTTTTTAACGGACTTTTTTTCATTTTAAAACTCATATAATTTATTTTTTACAAAGGCAATCTGCTACTGGGCAGTCTTTAACATTTATAACTAGTTTAGATAAAAACCAGTTCCATTTACAACAACATTTACACCAAAAAGCTTGTAATGCTAGTCCCCATTTTACTAATAATTTTCCCATAATTTAGTCTTTAGTTTCTTTTATTTTCATTTTACCGTCAACACATTCGTACTCTTGTACCTCTTTGTTAAATTCTTCTTCGTGTTTTGGTCCTTTATAATCTTTAGGATATTTCTTTTTCATATATCCTTCTTTCATTTTTTGTTTAGCAAGCTCACACTTGTCTTGGTAAAACGGCGATCTACTTTTCATATTTTAATCTTCTAATTTATCACCTATGTAAGTAACATAGGGTCCTTTTTTATCTACTTTAACTTTACTATAATCCTGACCTGACACGGTTTGCTTTGTAGCTTTGTCTAGATCATCTTCACTAACAAAGTCTCCAGCTTTATATTTTTTAGGAACTCTTATTGTATCGCTAGCTTTTTTTCTAGGATCAGGATCTTTTTTATACATAGGACTTTTTTTCATAAAAAGCCCTGAAAATTTTGATGCTGCCATTTTTTTATTTTTTTGATTTATGTTTATTACAAAAGTTTCTAGCAGCTTCTTTGCTACCAAAACCCCATTTTTTTAATGCCATTTTTAATTTTGTTGGTTCTCCTTTGGCGTCTTTAAGAGCTCCAGCCATACCACCAAATCTACAAGCAAATGATACTCGACGCTTGCCAGTGCCTTCTGTTTGTCTTTTACCTAGTGTTTTACCTGTTTCGGACTTATGCTTAGATCGCATTTTCCTATTTTGTTTTTCGTATGCAGCTTCTTTTATTGCTGCTGGTGATTTATATGCCATAATTAATATGTCCAAATTAGATTTTGTGATTTATCTTTATCGATGTCTACGTGAATAAAAGTACTAGCAACACCTATTCTATTAAAGCCTACTTCTAATAAAGCAGACAACATAGCAAAGCGATCATCAGAATTTACGCATGCTACATCTATAGCTAAACCTTTAAGATGAGAAGATGATTTTACTCCACCAACTTTTCTATTATGCTCAACTGTTCTATACCCACTAGTCACGTGTATAGGCTTGCCATATATTTCTCTAGCTTCATCTATCATTTCAAGAAGCTTAGGATCCATCAGCTGTCCACTACCCTGTATGTCGGGTGAGTCGAACTCTTCGTAGTTAAAGTACTTCAATCTTCTTTTTCTTTTTTAATATTAGCCCATTTAGATATTGTATAACCTATAGTAATTAATAGTAGAAATATTTTCAATGCATCTTCTATTTGCGTAAAAGTTGTGACACCTATTGTGCCTGCGTTCATAGCGTAAAGCTTCATATCTGATAAACTCATTTTATTATTCGCCGCAAGGCTTTCCTGTTTTAACGTTAATCCAATTTTCTTTTTCAAACCAATCA
>Ga0208667_1000476_pt1 | contig 17082 bp, 36 predicted proteins | sample 11BtaG_FD_184085 | JGI IMG/M metagenome (GOLD analysis project Ga0208667, IMG submission 184085) | Marine viral communities from the Subarctic Pacific Ocean - 11B_ETSP_OMZ_AT15265_CsCl metaG (SPAdes) (version 2) | ecosystem: Environmental > Aquatic > Marine > Oceanic | place: Pacific Ocean... | reverse complement strand
CAGTGGTGTCAACAATTTTTTCATGTAAACCAGTACGAACTTCAAGTCCTTCACGTATATATTGATTACGCAGTTCCATCACTTGTGGACCTGTCAGCATCTCCCAAATCAGGAGTTCGCCATCCGGCATTGCAATTTCCAGCCAATAATCTTTTACCATTGTTTATGATTTCCTGATGCTTGGTTATCTTCATAACCCTGTTTGTATTCTGCAATTTGTTCTGCTGTCATATCTTCACGTGATATTTCGTCACTGTGATATGTTGCGCCCACAAAGTAATGTGGACGAAAGCCGCGGTGATAATAATTATCAGCCGATCCACGGTCATATGGACCGCCGTGTCGTTGTTTTTCGTCTTCCAACATATACCTCCTTAGTCTAAACGTGATCCAGCATATGCTTTAAAGCCATATGATTCAAAAACTTTAGCAGCCGCTTGTGCGCCAGCTTCTTTAACATCAACATTCTGAACTGGCAATCCACCTGGATTGTAAATTTGAAATGCTTTAGTATAATCTTGCTTAATACCAGCCTGCTTCATCGCACGGCCCAGTTTAGTGTTACCTTTGACACCATAGATGTTCATCCAAGCAAAACCACAAGGGTAATTATCTTTGCCACCCAAGTTGGTGTCTAAATATTCCTGTGATGCAGCAGTTGCCGCACTGGTTGCTTTTGCAATGATATCTTTGATTTCGTTCGTGGTATACATATTAAAACTCCTGTTTTTTTAACTTATACATGTATTATACGGTAAAACGTCTTGGTTGTCAACTAAAACCGCAAAAAATAAATCCTGTTTTTTCAATAGGTTATAAAATATTTTGAATTAAATAGATTATTTTTTAAAAATATACACACCTTCGTACTTTTCTCTGCCGGCCAATTTGTCATTACCCACGCCTGGACGAGTGTTTAACATCATTTTAATCATTCCATCATATTTAAAGCCGACTTTTTGTGCCGTTTCAATCCATCTTTCGACAACTTGGTATTCTTTGTTGCCGTAGCTCTTGTAATCAGCAATGTTTGTGGCAAAGATTCCGTCATTGTTAAGGCCCCGTTTAATATTTTCCATAGTGGGCGCAACATAGCCTTCAAACCATTCATCAAGTGTGGTATACCTAACCATGCATTGTGTGGGTTCGTCACTGTATTTCTCCAAGTTAAAGTAGGGAGGACTGCTAAATGCCAAATCCATGTCCTCGGGTTGGTATTCTTCACTAACATTTTGTATGACATTTCCACTGTTAGCAACAAGTGTATTTAAATAATTAAGTCTGTCCACAGTATCAGTATTGGGATCAATACATGTGTAATCATAACGCATATTACTGGTGGTTATTCCCAATAGTCGCCCACCATAACCAGCACTGTAATCATAAACACGACCCCAAAGATTGGGACACAGATGTTCTGCAATTGCCCTGGCGTTTAAAGGCTTAAAGTTTTGTACATTCTCTCCACTAACCAGCTCTAGCGCACGGCGAATCGCTGTGGGATATACCAAATGATTGCCTTCACGGAACTCAAAGCAGATACGGATAGCACGTTGCAGTTTTTTATCGTTATTAAATCTATCCATTAAACTGTTGGAACCTCTGCCTTTGGGTTCAGCAGTCATCATATTTGTAAAAATAAATCTATTAATGGTTTGTCCTTGGTTATTACCCAAGCCTATACGTCCGTCCACTACATTATTACCGCTTGTTAAAGCAAATTTACGAATTTCTTCACGTAATCCACCTTCAGTATAATAAGTTATTGGTACTAAACCAACACCACGATACAGATCAAACACCTGTTGAATAGTATCTTCAGGATCCTTTTGATATACATCAGTGGTAAATGTATCCAGATATGAGTAATGTTCTTCATATCCAGTAAATACGTCTGATGTTATGTGGTGTGGTTCAATGCCCCAAAATTTATTAATCTGTTGGAGCATGTAGATCTTCGTATTCCTGTACGATGTTTTGTTTTTCTGTCATTAGGGCTTCAAGTGATTGCAAAGCCATACGCTTCTCATCACTAGCACCTTCTGCCATGGCAATTAGTACGTTTTCCATAACAGTGATGTCATTGATCAAGTGGTTCATGTGATATCTCCTTAAGATGTTGCCATTTCAAAACGTGCTTCTGAATCAGCTTCTTCACGCATATTAGCAATTATAACGTTTACAATTTCATTAAATGCTTCATAAAATTCTGCATCGCTGCGGAATAAGTTTTTACAATCCATGTAAGCATCTGCATCAACAAAACTCCAGTTAATACTGCCATCAGCATTCCAGTTTTCTGAATTAAAAGTTGCAGTGTTGATTGTTTCTGTTAATATTGCATAATTTGACATGTTGTAATCTTTCTGTTTAACTAACTTATACCATTAATATACAGTAAAACGTCTTGGTTGTCAACCTTTTTATTCAAGATAAAACCAATAGTTTTCAGTGGGTTATAATTTTTTTTAATTTATTTTCACTGCTCTTATATTTTCCATACCTATGCCAGAATACTTACTAGCACTTCCATGTAACTTAAAGGCTTTTTCACGAGCTGAATATTCACTCATTGCATATTCATAACCAAGAAAGTTATCTTTAAGATAAATTTTGTACGTAAAAATCATTTTAAGATCCAGTTACTAGTGCAAGCGATCCATCATCTTGCATTTCAAAATCTTCAATGTAAATGTGCCAATCACCAACAGCTGCTTTAGCTTGTTGAAAACAACTTTCAGCGGCACGCCAAAGTTCGCCAACGGTACCATTTACAGCCATTGAGCTGAACTCAATCCAAGTAACTTCACTGTCTAGTGTATCTCCCATTGATTCAATACACTTGTATGTAACCTTGCGTGGCTTGTTAGTAAAGATCTCAAAGTCCAACGGCATTGCAGTATCGCTCATTGACCAAACAGTTTGGTAACCTTGTTGTGCTTTGAGGTCATCGAAGTGTTCGAACATAAGTGTCATTGCATCTACATCTTCAAATTTAATAGCTTGGTCTAACATTTGCATCTCCGTTTTATCTAACTTATACATATAATATAACACCAAGATGTCTTAGTGTCAACCTTTTTCTGCAACTTTTTTTAATTAATCTTGTCTTTTTCCTACACCGTAATCAATCACTACTGGAAAGCGAGGTATACCGTCGTTGCTGTATTCAAAGAATCTACAAGTAACCCAATTGGGTTTTACTTCTGCTTCCAACAGCTCTTTGAGTTGTGATTGAGAACCACGTACTCCGCTACCAAACTGTGTACCATCTGGCATTGCAAGAACAAAACGTTTTGCATATCCAGTCCATGCACCTTGTCCTTCAATTACTTCTACTACATCAAACTCTTCTGTGATGAACTCTTTGCGTTTGAGTAGGTTTTTGCTACGCTTACATTCGTAAGGTGTGTTGTTGCGGATCATTTGTCCTTCATATCCACGTTCCATATAATCGCTGTACAGTGCATCCATTTCCTCTTGGAAACTAGCATAATCTGTTTGTACAATATGTACAACATCGCTTTTTGCACCTTTGGCGATTTTGATACGGTCTGCAAACTCCATGTCTGGGATATAGCAATCATATACATGATACTGCACAAGCTCTGCACTTTCTGCAATCTCTTCTGGACGACATTTTACTTTACGCACAAGGCTAACAATCTTTTGAAAGTCTGCTTTAAGTTCGTGATTGTAAAGCTCACCATCCAGTACAATGCCTGGATTAGCGTCAATAAATGGCTTTACACTTTCCCAAACATGCGGACAACTTGTAATGGCTTTGCCGCTACGTGTCCATAATCCATTTGCATCTGCTACACAACGGATACCATCTAGTTTAGGTTGACTGTAACCTGAGTCTTGTGGACGCTTGGTATAATCATGTGCAAGCATTGGCTTGAACTTTTCATACGTATCAATCTTGTTGATGTCTGCAAAATATTCTTTGTCAGCTTTTTTAGTCCATTCAGCTTGAGCTTCAAACTCTGCTTGGCTTTTAGCAGTAGTAGCATTACTACGTCCTACGTTCTTTGCTACACTTATGTTCCAAACACTTGTGATTTTTTCACCGTCTACTAGTCCACTGATACTACGAATACCTGCTGTATCCTCATTATCAAAACCAACTTCAACAGTCCAGATACGAACTTTACCCTTGCTATCACGCTTGTATAAACTATCTAAACTAACTATATTTTTCATCAACATACCTCTTTATTTGTAAATTTCTATAGTAACAGCCCAATAAGGTTCTTCTTGTTCTTGAAAGTCATACTTTGGAACACCATCATGATAGAATGGACCACCTACATACACATCTGCACTCGGATCATATGGTACACGGCTATCATCTGCAAATGTTTGTGCATCTGATTCATTGTCGAATACATATTCTTTTTTAGTATGCATAGTACCTATTCTCCTATTAAGATATTGCCATTTCAAAACGTGCTTCTGCGTCTGATTCTTCACGCATTTCAGCAATTATACTGTTTACGATTTCATTAAAGTCATTGTAAAATACTTCAGTGTTTTTATACATATCAAAACAATCAGCATATGCATCTGCATCAACAAAACTCCAGTTAATGCTGCCATCAGCATTCCAGTTATCTGAATCGAAAGTTGCAGTGTTAATTGATTCTTGTAATGTTGCATAATTTGACATGTTGTATCTTTCTGTTTAACTAACTTATACTATTAATATACAGTAAGATGTCTTACTTGTCAACCTTTTTCTGCAACTTTTTTTATCTTTTTTAAAGATTTTCTTCCATATGTTGAATAAAATTATCCCATTCTTTGCCGTACATCTTGTAAAATATACGGTCTTCTGTACTGAACAACACTAGCCAATTCTTATCAAAGAAGTAAGGATATTGCATGTATTTGTCTAGAAGTAAACGTATACGTGGAGTAATTTTTATTTTAGGTAGCTTGAAGTCTTCACGTTCGATGTCCATACTACATATAACATGAAGGCCCAACTTGGTTAAGCTGAGCCCTGTGTCGTGTCTATAGTTTTTAAACAAATCTTTGATAGTGGTTTGCGGGCGAGTACGTTGCGCATGCTCTAGTATAGTTTTATACCATTCCTTGTTCACCATCGTCTTCTACTATTGTTTCACCTTGTAGTAATTTTATTACTGTAAACTTATCTGTCTTGAATAACTTGTTAAGTCTAATAGCCAAATTAAATGCATGTCCGCTGTTACTAAAACTTACTTTTTTATACTTTGGTCCTGGAAAGTTTACAAGGCTGTTTAAGCTTCGCAAATTAATTGGTTTGTTGTCGTGAAATACTGCATATATAGCATCTGCATGAAGTATTTGTTCACTGCGATAACTTTTGGGGTCTGTGAACTCCATTAGTATCTTTGGTTTTGGTCTGGCCATATTTCCCTCATTCTCTACTGCTTTAATGTATTTAGTTAAAACAGCATAGAATGAGCTTGATTAGGTAGACGTTGGCATTTGTATACAGATTGCTTGTTGCCCTGGCGGAAAGTATCCTCCTTGACCACTTTGTTCTTGACCTAATGCTTCTCTAGCAAAGAAACAATCATTCATTGATTCATATGTTCCATACTTTATAACATACGGTTCAGCTTCGTAAAAATATATAAATGTAAGTATCCATGTCATGGTGTTAATTTCTTTTCTGGTTTTTTATCCCAAGGTTGTCCACCTGTATAAGGCTCGAATCCTTTACCATTTGCAACCAAACAAGCAAATCCATCGCCGTATACACTAATTAGTGTCCATGTTCCTGTGTCTTGATTAACAAAGAAAAATGCACCGCCAGTATATGGTAATCCGTCAGCAGCACTGAACTGTACTCCGTTACCAGTGAACAGCATTGATTCTCCGTACTTTGCAGGTGTTTTCAACATTTCTATTACTGGAGCACATGGTTGTCGTGTAGCAAATATCTTAGGCTGAGTATTAGTTTGAGCTTGTGCCATTATTGGTACGAGCATTAGTAAACTTAATAGCTTTTTCATCTTCTTGCACCCTTCGCTTCATTGCAAGGTACATGTCCGCTTCATTGGTATAAGGTCCTATATACGGATAGTCCTGCAATGTTTTTAGTTTAGGACAGAAACTTGGTCTCCATCCATGTGGGAATAGTATCCCCCAGTATCCAGCCGCAAAATGTTGTTGACTTGTGGCGGTTTTAGTGTATACCGGCACTGTATCTTGTAGCTGTTCGTTGTACACAGTATCAACGTTAGTGGGATAGCCATTGGTAGATGCGTTTACAGTCTTTTTAATTTTTTGTTTTTCAAAACGAAATCTATCTAAATTATCCAAAACAGTTTCTGTGTGGCTTGTGTTCTCATAAAAAACATAACCTTCTGGCTTATTACGTAGAGTGCCAACTTTTGTTCCCTTGCTCTCTACTATCCAGAAACTGTTTTCTACAACTTCTCTAGCTTGTAAGTATTTACCCATATTAATATGCGCTGTTCAAATAATCACTGTGTGCTTCAGCATTGTCACTGAGTCGTTGTAAGTCATGTTTACCACAGAAGCGCATAAAGTGTACGCCTACCATACTAGCAGGAACTTTTTGTACCTGTATTGTAATAGTTTCATCTAATACTTGTTTAATCTCGTCAGGTTGCTGTGTTAAATCGATTAATGTTACGTTACGTTGATAGTCATCCAGCACACGGTGTTCGTCTCCATTATGATCTGCCCAACGCTGTAGCATCATGTTATTCCAGTTAAAGCCTTTAGAGTCTCTGTCAGCAAATGCTTCCAGTAGACCTACTTTGTTTTTAGTACCTTTCTTGCGTACACCAGGAAATGCGCTAAACACATTATCACTGCTATCGCCTCGCATACACTTCTCAAACAACAACCAAGCAGGGTCACCAATTTGTTTTTGTTCTTTAGTTTTGTTGTCAATTACAGGCTTGCCTTTGTCGTTTACAATACCATCTAGTCTAATATGTTGATTAGTAATGCCATTGTACTGTGTTACTTTGTCTGTGAGTAACTGATAAAAGTCACTGTCACTGCTAACAATAACATGTTCATCATCAGGATGATTCTGTATCCAACGTGCAATAAAGTCATCTGCTTCACACTGTTTATGTTGTAGTACTGTGCAGTTAGTACGCTTGTTTAAGAACTGATTAAGCTCATCGAATGCTTCCCAATATGCTTTATCTTCTTCAGCTTCCTTAGGTGTAAGTGCATCACGAGCTACTTTACGATTTGCTTTATAAGGTTCGTAAAAGTCTTTGCGCCACGAGCGGCCTTCTAAACAGAACACCACATGACTACCATTAAAGTCTCTGTATGCTTTTAAAATACTTGCAAACATAATATGATAAGCCATGCCTATCTTAGTTTCAATGCTGTCTCCACGTACTACGTGTCTTGCACGAAAAAACATGTTTGCTGTGTCTACTAGAATATATTTCATGTACTGTCCTCGGTTGCTATGTTATGTATAATAGCAGATATCGCTAACAGTGTCAAGTGTTTTTGGAGCGGGCGAGGGGAATCGAACCCCTATCTTCAGATTGGAAATCTGTAATAATACCATTATACTACGCCCGCTTGGCAAAGGTGAGGAGAATCGAACTCCTGCTTCTGGTTTTGGAGACCAGCGTGATACCATTTCACTACACCCTCATAAAAAAAGCCCCCTGTATTTCTACAGAGGGCCATGTACTAAAATAACTTTTACGTCACACTAGAACATGCCCTCCTTAGAGCACCAACCATAATTGTCTGTTCCGACTGTGTGTAACATTTAAAGTTCCTTGTTTGCTATTAACTATAATATACTATGTTTATTTATACTTGTCAACCATTTTAAAATCTAGATCCGCATATTTCAAAGCCGTTGATTTTCTTTTTGTATTCGTCTGCTTGTCCTACATATATGTATTCTACGCCTTGTGCTTTATAATAAGCACATTCATGTCGCAAACTTTTAAGTCCTAAGTGTAGTTTTGGAGTTGCATAGTCCCATGCAAATTGTATTGCTTCGACATTTTTATCATTAAAACGATGGTAATGACTAAACGCTACTAGTTTATTGTTATCAAAATATCCTATTATATCACTGCGTGGCGCACACAAGTCTTCATCAAACAGTGGCATAACACTTTCGAACTTTTTGTATTTGCAGTATGTATCGTATATTTGTTGTAATAGTTCACAAGGAGGATCTTCTAACAGTTGAGCATTTTTGTTTACACGATAATTTGTTTCAGATAACTTGTATCTTGCATATAAATCACTCACGAGTTTGCACCTCTTGTTTGTATTCAGGTGTCCAATTTTTGTAATAGTTTTGTTTTTCTAACATAGCTCTGGCTAGGTCTAACTTGTCTTTGGGTTGTATTAGCACAAGCCCGTAAGTGCCTTGATTGAGTACAACATCTTGCACTTGTTCTAATTCGTGAGGATGATCTTCTAGTGCAATATAACCTCGACTGTCTAATAAATTATATGTATCATTAATTATATCACTAAGTTCAGTAGGTGTAATACGATCAGGATCAAACCCTAGTATTACTACTTCTTTACCTTTGGGCCAATGATATGTGTAGTTTTCTAGTTCAGCTGTGATAATTAACTTGATTTCAAATGTATCGTTAAGCCAATGCGTGTATACAGCATTATCTTGCCAAGCCTTCTTTGCAAAAGGACATGGCGGTAAATTGTTAAATGTATCCGATGGTTTACTTAAAAAATCGTTGATCCAATTTTCAATACTAGATTTAAATTCTTGCATAAAAATATTTATTAGTTGGCTCCGGGGGGAGGACTCGAACCTCCACGCTTAAATACATTGCTACATATATTCGAGCACACGATAAACAGTCGTGCGTGTCTGCCATATTTCACCACCCCGGATAACTGTTATGCAGCTAGGGCAAACTTTCCTTGTTTGTCCAGTGCCGCAATCATTCTTGTCATACCAATACCGCCACCAACTCTTTGGAAGAAGTCAAACTTTAGGAACTCTTCTAGTTCTGCTTCTACACGTTCTTTACCAAATAGTTTGTATAGTAACTGCGCATACTCGCCGTCTACAATACTGTGGAATGTATCACGCATCATATCAACATCACAACTACGTTCTGCACTACCAATGGTTTCCATACCACCTAGTATAACATCCATTTTCTTTGCGGTTTCGCCATCATCGTTACGTGCCATATTCCAGAAAGGCGATGTTAGTTCTGGGAAGTCTGTGATTAAACAACTACCAAAGTTCATCTCCATACCTTTTTCGTGATTGGCATCCATTTCAACATCAGCACTTACTCCCCAATGCTGTTGCCATTCTCTGTATGTTTTTTCTGTTAGTGGGTCAAACCCCAAGTAGTCACACAGTTCAATTTCCATTGCTTTAAGGTCGTGTACATCACCTGGCATCTCAAATTCAAACATTGGGAAGATAATGTCGTGTCTGCCTGGAATGGCATTTGGTTCTTGTCTGTAACTGGTGCTTACACAAAAGAATCCTTTTGAATCTGGCTTGCTTAATAGTTCATGTTCTAACCACATTTGTCCTGTCTGAGGTAGTGGCCATGTTTCGCCTGCGTAATTGTATGTTGCTACATTGAACGGATCTTCACATGCGGCAAGTATGCTTAGTCTATTTTGGGTATGGACTTCTAAGAATCCTTTATCCAAAAAAAATGACCTTAAAAGGCCAACGGTGTCTGTAAATTTTTGTGGGTTTATTAGTTGTGTCATTTTTTTTCCTTTTTTCAACCTAAAAAAAATTTGCTCAAAAAAAATTGAGCTTACTTTATGTCATCGATTTATTTATCATTCTTCTAACAGTTTCTTTTCCATTTGTTCTTTAAAGTCAATAATGTTGTCTTTTTTAATGATGTCAATGATAGTTTCGTTTAAACCAATCTCACGTCTAAGCCAATACATTTTCTCTTGTAGTTTTTCTAGTTCTTTTTGATAAAAGTCTAGCTCACGCTCTTTGCGTACTTTACTTTCTATAATATCGGATAGTAATATTAGTTTTGGTGAATCATTCATGTTGTTATAAATCTCTGACTACGCCCGTGGGCAACTCCATCTGCGCCGTAACTGGCGGCAAACCCTTGTGGCTTGAGTTTGGGCTCTAGCCCAGTCATACCTAGGACATACCCAGCAGCTTCTTTTGCTACACAACTACTACCATGCTGTGGGTCTGTGTTAATATCTAAATGTATCTCACAATCAAATTCGTCTATAAATGGTGCAAGTTGCACATATGCTTCGCATACTTTAATAGTTTCATTCATTAGTCGCATACGTGGTCGATTATATTTTGTATCATAATCTATCAGTGTATCTTCATGACTGAACAAACGGCAACCTTTATTACCGTTTTTGTGTACGATAACAACAGTTGCATAACGTGCATACCAAATGTTTTTCTTGATTGTTCTTACACTATCACAGCCAAAATAAATTTTAGTGTCGCTGTTTAGTGTGCTTAATAGTTCTACTAATTCTTCAATCTGATTATTATTGAACATTGCTTTCGCCCGACTCTTGATCTAGTATAATACTACGACATAAGTCGTTAAACCATAAGTCGACAATTGCTTCAGGTGTAGCACCAGCATAGCCAGCCTCACCTAATAATCCAACAAAGTCGTCATTCCAATCTAGTTCAAAGTATCCACGTTGTGGATTATCTTTATCAAAGTGTACTTCAATTACTTTGACCCATGGACCAACTGCTTGTTCCTTAGTCTCTACTGTTTTACTTTTATTAAAAATGTTCTTGAGTTTGTCTATCATAGCTTTCTCTATAATTATTTAGCGGGCATAGTAAACAATGCTCTTACGTCATGTGGATCTTCGTAAGCAATAGGCTTACGTGCAAAGATACACCACTTGTATGCAAACATTGTTTGATTATTTGTACAAAATTCTCTGAAGCTAGTACCAGTTGTGTACACATCGTCTACAACCATCCAAGGATGATCACCGGGTGTTACATACTTTTCCATAGCATATGCTAACGACATTCCACCACGTGGAATACCAACTACCTTACTAAAAGGTTCTGTTTGATAATCCATAATCATACGTGCCAATCCGCCCCACCACTCTGGACGTATAGCATCACATTCAATCTTCCATGCTAGTTTATTTCCTGCATGACTAATGAAGTCACCTACTTCAAATAAATCTGCATTTGTATAATATGGCATTTATAATCCTTTGTCTCTTAGTTTGTTAGGGTTAATCGGGGCTTTCATAGCACGATCTAATTGTTCATTACGTTCCCCACGCATTGCCAAAGAGGCTGATGTGTAGTCGGGGTGTAAACCTCCACCCTCGCTCCATGCAGATGTCTGCGACTTCTTGGACGTTGAGGTTGTACTCTTCGCTCCTACCGCCCAGCGGCATAAGGTAGACAGGTGCTTCAATACCTGCCGCACGATACTCGTCAACAGCTCTGCCAGCTTCATCAATGTCTGTACGATCAGCAACAACAAATTTGAAATACAGAGAGCTACCATCAACGCCAGCATACTCACGAGCAACACTAGGCTTGATAGCAGTATCCCAAGGTTCTCCGCTAACGGAGAGTTTAGGGCTACAACTCCAAGTGACTTCAAATCTGTCTTGATCTGTGAGATAGTTAAAAAAGTCGTCGTGTAAAGATTGTGTAGTGTTTGTTTCAAATGTAACATTTTTTAGATCCTGCATACGTGGGTGTTCAAATAATTCTATGTACAGTCGTTGCCACGCCAACAACGGTTCGCCGCCAGTCATTATTAAGTGTACGTCCTGTCCATTGTCTTGCACCCATTTACCATTGGGTGTCAAACTCAACAAATGTTCTACAACTTCGTCAACTGTTGCTCTTTTATTTAAGTGTTTAAATTCAGGATAGATACTTGCATATGTATCACAGCCTGTGTGTATAATAGGCAAGTCTTCGAACACTGTTGTATTTTCATGTACTTTCTGATCTAGTAAGCCCATTACTTCTTGATTGTGTATAACGCCTGCTTTTTGTTTAGCATCACGCATAGGCTCATCTCTGCCTAATCCAAAGTTCATACAACGAAAGTTACAACCGAATGTACGCAAGAATACGCTAGGTACTCCTACAAACTTACCTTCACCTTGTACACTGTAAAATGCTTCGCTATAGTGTAGTTTCATAGTTCCTCCGCAATGCCTAGTATTTCAGCAACAATTAACCCTACGGCTAACCAACCCCAACTAGCTGTAGCTAGTGCCACTACACATCCTGCAATACGTACAGCACTTTTAACAAGACTGATATAAAAATGTTTTTTGCTTACATCTACTGGTTCAGCCATTACTTGATCTCCATCATAGGGTCTGTGGATTGTGAATCATGCCAGTCTGTTTGATCTGAATTAAATCTACGTGAAGTTGTTTCTTTACACAACATGCCGTTTTTAACCCGATATGTAATTAGTTCTTGTTTGATAACACCTTCTGGATCTGTTTCAAACGCACTTACAAATGGTCCATCATATTTTGTATTCATCTACTGTTTCCTTTTGTTTAATCGTTTGTTCGTTATTATAGTTTGTTCCAGTATACTATGATCTATTGTGTTTGTCAATGCCTTTACGTCCTTGGGAAAACAATGTCCACCATATCCTAACGTTTCAGTGTCACTGGGCACCATCATATGACTTGGTCCAATGTTCTTCATTTGTGCTAGTGAACTTGTCATCATACTGTAGTTCATATCCTTGGGAGCATTTGCAAATATTTCATGGAAGAATGCAACTTTGGTTGCTAACCATGCATTGTGTGTGTATTTGATCATACTGGCTGTAGTTCTATTTGTTACAACTACTTTTGTATTTAGGTGGCTAAACAAGTTACTCCAAAACGTTATTTGTTCTTGATCTTCACCACCTAGTATAAACAGCTCTTGATTTTCAAAATCTTCCTCTGCGTGTAACGCTCGTAAAAATTCTGGATTGTATGTTACATTATCTGGGTACTCACGCATAAGATCAGGTGTTGCTGTGCTTTTAAGCATTATAGGCTTTTGTGTATCCAGCTGATTAATAACCTTAACAATAGCACTATCATCACAAACACCATCTTTGCCTTCGGGTGTTGGTACGCAAACAATAAATGCTTCGCATGTTTCTCTAATATCAAAAACTGTTGTATCGTAGTATTTAGGATCAACTCTGTATACTTCTACTAGATGCTTTTCTAGATAGTTAGCAACTGTAGCACCCACAAATCCACAACCTATTACTGCTATTTTCATTTTCTAATCCCATAAATTTTCATAGTATTTGCCAAACAATGTAAACGCATTTGTAAGACGTTCCTGTGTTTCTTCTAAGCAAGCCTTGCATATTGGATCACCAAAGTTTGAACATTTGTCTGCACACATGTCACTAGCATCCATTTCTTTTGCTTTGTAACCAAATGCCCAAATCATTTCATCTAGTATTTCGTTCCACTCTTGTTCAGTAGTAGTACTAGGATATCCATGTGTCGTTGCTTTGAGCTGTACTAGCATAGGATGAATAATCATAGCAAGTGTGCAATCCATACTCCATGTGTCGTGCGGTTCTATTTCAACTCTTGTAGCACGATTCTTTCTGTATGGTCCTAGTCTGACTCGCATTTTTTTATACTCCAACCACCATGATCTAGTTCTTCCCAAATCAATGTGTCGCCTACGTCCCATCCAACCTGATCCAATGCATCAGTAGGAAATTCAATAAACAATTCTTTTGTTTTGCCATTCTCTTGAACTTCAATTGTCCAACTGTTTGTACCTGTTTGTTTATGCATTGTCTATACCTATCTGTAACATACGATATGGTATAGTACATACCCAAATGTACACAATCCAGAACAGTAAGTTTCCAATGACAACATCTATGTTGTTACTGATTAATTGTGTTAACATTATTTTGGCTCCCAATGCTCAAGACATCTTGGTTCGTACATGCCCATGCTTCCTACTTGAACACGATCACCACTTGCCTTTAATCTATATGTTTTAGTTGCAGGTTTACCGCACACTGTACATACTGCTTTGATCTTTTCAATACAATCTGCAAGTCCTAGAAGTTGACTAGTTGTTTCAAAAGGTATGCCTCTGCTATCCTGATCAAGCCCACTAGCAACTACATTAACACCACTACATAACCAAGTTTCTACACCTTGTAGTGTTGATTTGGTATCCATAAACTGTACTTCGTCTAAGCATACAGTATCATAGTTGTAGGGCATAATGTTAAAGTGTTCTTCTATTTCATCAAAGTCAGTAATACTTATACATGGATAACTTAGTTGATTATGAGTAGTAATTGTATCCTCGCTATAGCGATTATCTCTTGCAGGTTTAATTACCAATACTTTTTTGTTTTGGTGATTTAACCAAAGTACACGCTGTAATAGTTTACTAGTTTTGCCTGCATACATAGGACCAGCGTATACATCTAACAGTCCTCTCATTCGGCAGCTTCCTTTTCAGCTAGTTCACTGTCGTACCATTCCCAAGCATCGTCCCATGCTTCTTTATCCGTATCTTCGTTTAAATGCGGATCTTCCCAACGTTTGTTAAACCATGCTACCCCCGCATAGTAACCTTTGCCGCGACTATCACACCAGTCATAATCACAGTCGTATTCTTTTTTATCATAAAATAATCGTTCTACCATTTCTCCGTGATCTGTTTCTATAATACTCACAGCTACTTTATTGGGGTCAAAAGTTTCATCATCTTCAAGATCAATTGTCCAGCCGCCAAACTCTCCCTTTTCGCTACTGTAAAAAACAAGTACTGGCACACTATCATCATCTTCATGATCAGCTACATGTGTATCTTGTGTATACATTTCACGTCCATATAACTGATGTGGTTCAAATTCAATACGCTCGTCCCAATCAGTAACTGGCTCACCATGTTCTCCTACAGTCGTTGGAAATGCCCAAAGCTCTGTACCATTTGCACTGTTGTCATGATGAATATCATCACAATCATGCCAAGCATTCCATTCTTCGCCTTCGGCATAGATTGCAGGACTGTCCTTGTCAAACCCTTCTTCTTCCTCAGGTGTACCGTTCCAAGACTCTAGTGCCATCAGATGATCAATAAGACGACCGTCGCCATCCTCTTTACAAATAGGTTGCCAGTAGTTAACAAACTCTGGTGTCACTGTGCCAATAGTCATTTCACCGCCATAATTATTACCGCGGATATAAATTTGTTTAGTCATTAGTTTGCTCCATTGCTAAAAATATAAACACCTTCGTATTTTTCTCTGCCCTCTAGTTTATCATTGCCAACACCCGGGCGTGTGTTAAGCATCATCTTAATCATTCCATTGTATTTGAATCCAACCTTTTCTGCGGTTTCGATCCATCTGTCTACAACTTTGAATTCTTCTTTTGCTGTTTTATAATCACTTATATTGGTAGCAAATAAGCCATCACTGTTAAGTCCACGTTTAATGTTTTGCATAGTAGGCGCAACATATCCATCAAACCATTCATCTAGTGTATTGAATTGTACCATACACTGTGTGGGTTCGTCACTGTACTTTTCTAAGTTAAAGTAAGGAGGGCTACTAAACGCTAAGTCTATATCTTCTGGTTGATATTCTTCACTTACACTTTGTACTATTGTACTGTTAGAACCTATTGCTTCTTGCATTAGTTGCTGTAAATAATTCAAACGTTCAACTGTTTCTGTATTGGGATCGATTCCTGTATAATTATAACGCATATTACTTGATGCAATTCCTAATACTCTACCGCCGTAACCTGCACTGTAATCATATACATTACCAAACATCACAGGACATAAATGTTCTACTATTGCTCTTGCATTTTGTGCTTTGAAGTTTTGTATATTCTCACCAGTAACAAGTTCTAATGCTCTGCGTAACGCTGTGGGGTACACAAGTCTGTTACCTTCTCTAAACTCAAAACAAATTCTAATAGCACGTTTTAGTTTGGCATCGTTATTGAATCTATCTCGTAAACTGTTGGAACCTCTTCCTTTTGGCTCAGCAGTCATCATATTTGTAAACACAAATCTGTTTATTGTTTGACCTAAATTGTTGCCTAGTCCTATACGTTTATCATTTACATTGTTGTAATTGGCAAATTTAAAGTCTTTGATTGCTTGCACTAGGCCATCGTGTGTATAGTATACAATAGGTACAATGCCACGATTACGATATAAATCGAACACAGCATCAATAGTCTTTTCAGGATCTTTATCGTATGTTTCCTTTGTGTGTTTGTCAAATTCTGTATACAGATCTTCGTAGCCAGTAAAAACATCTGCTACGGGATCTGTAATATTCCAAAATTTGTATAGTTCATCTATCATAGTTTATAACAAAAATAATTGTACCATAGCAATACTGTTCATAACTACGAACCATACTGTTAACACAATAGCAAATCCTGCACGTCTAATCCACGTACTAATTACACCAAGTATACTACCTACTAGATACATTGGGATAAAAATTTTAGTTGCTGGATCTAACACAGTAAATGTTAATACTGCACTGGCACCTATCAGCATTATAGCTTCAATTAGTTCACAGTAGAATGCAAACGGTGAAAACTTATAACTGTCTTTGAAAAATTGTATAACTTTATCCATGCGCCGCCTCGTGTGTTTTATTCCATTCGAATGCCATCTTTTACCTCTACTATTTTGTGATATTTTGATACTCTAGGTTTTTTGTTCTTAATTTCTTCTAAGCATGTTTTAGCACTTTCAAGTGTACTAAATCTAGCAACTATAACGGGCTCTTCAACTCTTGGTTGGTATTCTATTACATAGCCTATCATTTTTTGTCCACCTTTGCTTTTCTACCACGTTTGCCTACTTTAAATGTATACACAATATCGTCTGGGTCTGTTCTCGCATGTGCTGGACATTCAGTAACTTTGTTTTTCTTTAACCACTCGTTGATTGCTTTAGTATCTTCTTCTGTTCTTGTTGATCTAACCATAAGTTCCTACGCTTTCCCAAGGATACACTAGCCATACATCCTCGTCTGCTTTATTAATTTCGTGACAAGTGTACGAACACTGCCC
>Ga0208667_1000473_pt1 | contig 17124 bp, 31 predicted proteins | sample 11BtaG_FD_184085 | JGI IMG/M metagenome (GOLD analysis project Ga0208667, IMG submission 184085) | Marine viral communities from the Subarctic Pacific Ocean - 11B_ETSP_OMZ_AT15265_CsCl metaG (SPAdes) (version 2) | ecosystem: Environmental > Aquatic > Marine > Oceanic | place: Pacific Ocean... | reverse complement strand
GATTTTCAAACAATTAACTAAGGATGAAGAGTTTGTGAAGTTTGCTAAAAGTAAACTAAATAATAGTGAGTGTCGCCTTTTAGGTTTAGGCGAGAAGCGGGTTCGTAAAGCGAAACCTGTAACTAAGGTTAAGCAAACTACATTAGGTGATTTTTGATGAAGATTCGTGCAGGTAAAAAAAGAGCAATCAACAAACTGATAAGAATAGTAGCAGACGACGAACTAACTACTAACGAAATATATGATAGGATGTTACAACAATCCTCTCAAAGAAGCGACCTAACCTTTAGACAATTAACTAACATATTGAGTAGTTATTTTGATGAGGTTGGTTATGATAAAGAAACAAGTTGTATAATATGGAGAAATAAAAATGCCAAAGAAAATGATGAAACAAAGAGTAGAGAAAGTTATGGAAAAAAATCCTAACTTAAGCAATAAAGAAATATATGCAGTAGTTCATGGACACCCTGTAAATAGTGATTGGCTAAAAGAAGTCAATTTAGAGGGGCTTGCGTTTAAGCGAGTTAAATATGAAATGACAAATACCGAGTTCGGTATGTTGCTTAGAACATGGAGGAGACAGAATGAGCAAAAATAAATTAGTTAAAACAAGAATAACAAAAATGTTAAACGATAAGGAAATGACAACCGGAGAAATCAAAGATAAGTTGTATAGTGCAAAAACAAACAAGGGTATGCCTTCAAAGAAAGGCATGCCTACAACTCATCAATTACAAATGATACTTAGAATACACTATGCTAAGGTTGGATTCTGTAATCAAGCAAAACAAACAATATGGAGGAATAGATAATGAAAGCGTCGGAAAAGATAAAAGAAATAGAAAGCAATTTAACAGCCTACAAAGAATTACTAGAGGCACTAGAGGATATAGAAATGATTTACGATAACTTAGATTGGGTTGATATTTACAAACCCCATCATATAGATATGGAATTGTCTAAAACAATCTTTGATGTTACCAACAAGATAGAACAAATAGAATCCAAGTTGGAGAGGATATGATGGAAAGAGACTTTAGAAATCAAAGAATGGTATCAATATACCTAACGGCAGTTGGAACAATATGGTTAATGCTATTGTGGATGGATGGGATGGTAAGTTCCGTAGACATGCAAAGTTGTTATTATAGTTCATCTAGGGATGAATACTCTTGTTGGAAGACCTACAATAGAGATGTATTTTGGATAGCAGGTCTAATACTAACCATAGCAATACCTATCACCTATCTTATTCTTTACTACCCTCAAGTAAAATTCTTACAATGGAAGGATAGTCTTGCTAGTAAAGAAATAATAAGAGAAGTAGAGGTAGTAAGAGAAGTGTATAAGAATTTACCAATGCCACCAAACCCACAAGGAGTTGTAATAAAAAACTACAATGTGAAAGATGGTGTAGTAACGGAGGAATAAATATGTTATGGACAGAAAAATACAGACCAAGTAAATTAAGCGATATTGCAGGACAAGAACATTTTGTGTTAGATGCAGAACAGTGGGTATTAGAAAAGAATATGCCTAATGTTCTTGCTTACGGTGTTGCCGGAACAGGTAAGACAGGTGCGGCAATAGCACTTGCTAAATCTATGCTAGGTGATACCTTCAAAGATAACTTCTTTGAAGTAAATGCCAGTGATGATAGAAGACTAGAGACTGTTAGGACTACAATAAAACAAGTAGCACAAAGCGGAACGCTAGGTGATGCACCATTTAGAATAATGCTATTAGATGAAATGGATGGTATGACCAGTGATGCTCAAAATGCTTTGAAAAGAATTATGGAAAGATACGCCAGTAATATTAGATTCATCATTACTTGTAATGATAAGTCTAGGATTATCTTCCCGCTTCAAAGCAGATGTGCTAATTACAGATTCAACCCACTAAAGAACGAGATAGTTCTTGAAGTGATTAAAAACATACTAGATAAAGAGCAAGTCGTAGGCTTCGCAGATGAAGATTTGGCTCGCTTTATATATGATTTAGATGGTGATTTACGCAGGGCGATTACCGAAATTCAAGCGGCAAAAGCCTCTAACTTTACACTAAGAAAACAAGTACAGGATTCATTAAAAGAGTTCGATGCAATACTAAATTTAATACTTAATAAAAAACCAAATGAAACATTGAATAAATTACATGACATATTGTACGGAGGAAGAAGTGTGAAGGAAATATGTCTAGCGTTACACAATTCTGTCTTAGCGGCAGAAGGATTAGAGTCCAAAGAGAAGTTTAAACTTCTTAGGATAATAGGGGAAACAGAATACCGTTCTACTACCATGACCCCTAAAGTGATAATATCATGGATGGTAGGACAAATATAAACAGGAGGAATATAATATGAATATAGACGAAAAAATAATGAAAGAAATAGAAATAGGAGCAAAGCACTTGGCTACTACTACCGAAGAATTGGTAGATAAGTATGTCAAGATTTGCGAAGAAAATGGTGTAGAAGTAAACAGCGACATTGCTGTTTCTCTACTAAGAAACTATGTGAGAGGTAACATGAAGAGAACAACTACTAACAATAATAGTGGTTCTAATTCTCTAGTAAAAAGCGCATTTGGTTTCTTTGTATCATTGGAGTCTCCTAGAGATATGATGAGTTGGAGCAGAAACAAGGCGAAAGAAGAATATCTAAGAGATAACGACAAAGCGTTGAGTGATGGTTTAGTAGCAGTTGCTACTGATAACGGTGATGGGACTTATACTATTGCTAGATATTACAAGGGCGACTATGCTGAAAAGATGGTTAAGACTCTAAATGCAGGTGCAGAAGAATTAGAAGATGGTAGCATTATCATTCCGATAGACCCAATGCCTAACTATGCTAGTGGAGCAGAAAACAAGCGCTACGGTAAACCACTACCTGTAAATGAATTTAGAAGAAATGGTATCTTCTATGGTAGTATTGATGGTGGAGAAATGAAATCTTATTATTTCTCTTACAAGAATCAAGGTGGTGTAGAATTCGCCCCCAAAACTTTTGATTGGGTGCATTTCAAGGCTATTCCTAGTGATGATGGTTTAAACATTTATGGGATGACTACTGCCACTAAAGATAGTTTAATTAGAAATGATGATGTAAACCCTGATAACAGCGACTATAGAGATATGTCGTCTTTCGACTTTGCCTCTTGTTTGTTCGCTAACTATACTAAGAACGGAACAACATTAGTTGATTTAGATAGACTACATCAAACACTACAGATGGAACAGACAAAGGATAGATTTGCTATAGTTGAAGGAACTGTTGTCAATCAAAGAATGACTCCAACTGCTAATGGTAACAGAATTATATCTATTACAGATAAAGCGGCTGACATGGAATTAACAGAAGATGACGGTGGCGATTTAGCAACAACTTGTTGGATTCCCGAACATATCAATATCAATTTTGGTATTGGTTCTAAGGTTGTAGTTGTTGGTAGAACTTCACAGCGAATTATTGACGGTGAAGCAGAACCAATTACAATCAATACTAGTGGTTTACTAGTAGAAGAATCAGTAGGTAATCCTATCGCTGAAGAAGAAGGCGTAGAGGATGAAGACCTTGATTGGTTTTGATTAATTTCCAAAGGGGGGTTTGTTGTTGTTCCCCTCTTCATAAGCAAGTGTAAGCGTGAACTTGTGGAATAAAATTGATGCTCGACTAGGTGCAAAGCCTATTCATGAGGAATAAAAATGATAAGAAAAGGATTAATTGAAAATAGATTCTTGTTAAAGAATGGTAGTTTCATCATTGATTTAGATGAAGTAGAATTCTTAACATGGAATAAGAATATAAAGATGTCTGATAGTTATTGGGTCAAGTTACATATTGGCGGTAAAGACACAAGATATGTTTGTGATAGCCGTGACGAGTTATGTGACATAATCAATACATGGGGCAAAATTAAAGGAAAAGAAATAAAAATAGATAAAGAAGAAATAGGTGAATTATATGACTTTTAGAAAAGAGAAAATAAATTTTAAAGAACTGCTAAAGCAGAAAAGAGAGAATAGACAACCAAGATTGGTATTAGGTGTTTGGGGTGAACCTAAGACGGGTAAAACCGGATTAGCGTTAGACTTCCCCGAAAGAAAGATATTTGTTCTTGATTGGGATAGAGGAGTAGAATCTACATGGTATCAACACCATGATGCTACTGAAAGAATAGAAGTATTCTGTCCAATTGTTATGACCAAAGATAATATTATTGATATTAACGAAAGTGAATCTAGGTCACTGCAATTTATCAACCACGCTAAAGAATCAATTACAAATGGTGAAAAGCCTATCTTTGTTATTGATGGAGTAGATACATGGTTAGATGCTTGTATGTTAAAGGTAAACCCTAACCCTAGAGTTGTAACTAAGATTATGCCGTTTCAGTATGGTAATAGAAACAAGGCTTTCTATTATTTACTAGAGACAATCTATAATTTAGAATGTGATGTAATCTTCATTACACATGAGACTGAAAAATACATGGATAATGTGCCTGTTGGTATGCAACCAATGTGGAAGGAATGGGGAGGTAAACTTGAACAAGAGATTTACTGCTCTAAGAAAATGATTAAGGGCGAACTACATTTCTTTGCTGAATTAATAGGCAGTAGAACAAATGGTAAACTTGTTGGTTCTAAGTGGACAGTAAGACAAGGAACACCGCCTAACATTACATGGAATGGTTTGAAAGAATTAAAAGAGGGAACAATATGAAATTAAGTGAGAAACTACCAGCACATGAGAATCTAGGAGAATTAACTTTCTTAGAAGAAGAAGAAACCGGAGATAAATTATATTACAGGCCATGTTTAACTCGTTGGTCGGACAATGAAATAAAAACTTATGAGTCGAATAAAGATGAACGATGTTGGTTTGGTTGGGTTGTTTATGGTGCTAATCCTATATTCGGAGTTAGTGCTTGGTTAGTAAAAGGTGATGAAATATGAAATTTACAGTAGATGCAAAAGAGTTTGTCAAGTCTTTGACGGATATACAATTGAAAGGAAAATATGTGAAAGGTGCTAGTGTTACTAATGGTAGTTTGGTAGAGTATTTCTATGCTAGACTACACAATAATACATTGAGTTTATGGAATGCTGATGCCATCAATTCACTAATTGTTAAAGTTAATTTAACAGTTGATGGTGAAGAAGATGGTGTCTTTGTTGCAGAAACAGAAACACTACTAAAATATCTAAAGAAGTTTAGTGGTGATGTAGAGATAAGCAGTAATGATATTATTACTATGACAAATGGTAGTAGTAAAGTTACACAGCCTATTGTTGTTAATCATCCAAACATGGATGCTATTAATCGCATGGGTCAGTATGTATTAGACACGCACTTTGAAGAAGACCTAGAAACTCTATTTGAGTTTAACAAATCAAAGTTTGAAGGTGCGTTTCAGTTAGACTCTAATACATTTAGTGAGACTATGAAACTATGTGAGTTAATTGGTAGTGGTGTATATCACCTTAACTATGAACATGATAAAAATAAATTATCTATGTCTAGTGCTACTAACAACACAAACAAATTTGAAACTTCTATTGAGTTAGAAGGTAACATTGGAGAATCAGCAACGCTAGATTTCTCTAGCCCTGTTCATGTATTGTTTGACAATGAAATGATTAACTTCTATGTTAAAGATGATTTCCCGATGTTAATTATGTCGGAAAACAAATTGATAATTAAAGCACCACACTTAGCAAATTGAGGAATATAAATGATAATTAGTAATAAAAATGGAAATGTAATATATAAATCTTGGAGAGAAAACGGAGTTAAGAAAAGCGAAGAAGTGTCGTTTAGGCCATACTTCTATGTTTCAGTTGATGAACCTAACATACCACACTATCCTGTTAGTAAATATGCTAGAGGTGAGTTTGAGTATGAAGAGGGAGATTGGACTAGTTTAGATGGGATAAAACTAAAGCGTGTATATGTGCAGAAGTCTTTTGATATTCATAAGGCTAGACAGCACTTTAGTAAAACATACGAGGCTGATGTGCCATATACATTTAGATACGCTGTTGATGAAGTTGATGAAATGCCCGAATATAATATGCGTAAATGGTATTGGGATATGGAGTGGCAACAAGGCGGAGAATATGATGGTTGCATTACTACTATTGTAGTGTATGATAATTACGATGAGGACTACTACCAATGGGTATGGTTTCCTAACCAAGACCCGTATAATGGATTTAAGATGTCTACGAAGAAAGTTTCTCATATGTCGGTTTTTAATTCTGAAAAAGAAATGATAGAACATTTTATGGGAACTATGATGGTTAAAGACCCCGATATGTTAATTGCATGGTTTGGTCTAAAATTCGACTTACCTAAGTTATTAGATAGAGCATGTGCTTTAGGTTTGAATCCTCTAGTTATGTCTCCTTATCATAAGATAGATGGAGTTAAACAACTTAAGGATGGCTGTAGTTTCAAGAGACAGGATGGCTATTCACCAATTGAACAGCCTATTGGTGGTAGATTAACTCTTAATTTAGACTTAGCATTTGAAAGACAATGGAATGATTCGCAACGAGGAACATTACCATCACTAAGTCTTGATTATGTTTCTAAGTTATTATTTAATGAAGGTAAAGAAATGAATACTAAGTTTGATGACCCTAACGAGTTCTATCGTAGAGCATGGTTAGAAGACACAGAAGCATACTTACATTATGCTCTAGTAGATGTAGAACTATTAGTTAAGATAGATGCAATTAACTATTGTAGTGAAGCAATAGTATCATTACAACGATTACTAAAAGCACCTTTCAAGGCTTGCTTCTATGCTTCACATATGGGTAGTATTTACTTTATGAGAAATGCTTGGTGGAAAGCACCAACAGGTATCAAGAGTGCTGATAGAAAAGAGTACGAAGGGGCTATGATTTATGACCCGCTTAGTGAAGATACTAACGGACTACATCTTAATGTAGCGGCATTTGATTTTGCCGGTCTATATCCATCAATGATGGTTGCTAGAAATATATCTTGGGAAACTAAAACTGAAGAACCAACGGCATTCGCAGTTAATATCTTAACTCCAAGAGATTTCAGCGAACCGATAGGCGATAGAATGTTTTACTTTAAGACTGATAAGTTAGGATTATTACCTAAAGCAGTTCTTGAGTTAAAAGAGTTAAGAAACGATTACAAGAAAAGAATGAAGAGTGCTAGAAATCAAACTGATTATGTTAAGTGGCATAACAATCAAATGGCTGTCAAAAGATTGATGGCTTCTTTCTATGGTGTACTAGCGTATCAAGGATTTGGTTGGGCAGATGTTGATTTGGCCGCAAGCATTACAGCAAGTGCAAGAGAAGCAATTAGATTAGCCGCATTCAAGGCGAAGGAGTTGGAAGTTTGAATATTTACAAGTTTTTAGCATTAATGAGTGAATTAGTTAAATCCCCCAAAACTAATTGGGAGAGTCTTTTAGGAGAAGAAGTGCATAAACTATTAGACCCAAAGTTTTCTGAATATAAAACTGTTAAGAATAAGTGGGTATTCGACCCTAAATACGATTTATTGTTCACTGTACTAGCAACCATTTATTTTGCAGATGGAGATTTATTGGCTTCTTTTGATAAAGCAATAAAGAACATATCGGAGTTGAAAGTTTGACCTACTTGATGGAGTTTGGTAAATACAAGGGTTTCCCTTTGCATCTAATACCAAATCAATATTTTACTTTCTTATTTGAAAGCAACGATAATATGACTTTAATTAGATACCCAACCCTCTATTGTAAGACACATAAGGAATTAGCAAAGGTAAAACCCGACTTTACACAACGATTAAATTTACAATGCGATTGTAGAAAAAAGTCATATAGCATAGGCTATCTAACTAAGAGAAAAGACTACAAGGGAGACTATGAAAGCATAGTAAAAATAATATGCGCTAAGTGTCGTAAAGACCAATTTAGAAGAACTAACGATGATTCTTTTTATGAAGTTGGTGCAATGTTTGGTAAGGTGTGCAATACTAATGGGTGTGGTGAAGATATGGATGTGTTGATAGTGCCATCTATCAATACTGTAAAAAAAAGAAATAAGAAATATCAAAGTGCTTTAAGTAAAGCAATGAAAGCAAAAACCGACAGACCGATAAAGGGCATGCCATATAGTAGCAATGAATTAAAAACTCATCTTTCTTCTTTGTTTTCGGAAGGTATGGTTTTAGAAAACTATGGTAGTTGGCACATAGACCACATTAAACCAGTATCTTCTTTTCTGTTTTTAGATGAAGAAGATTTTACTGAATGTTGGTCGCTAGATAATCTTCAACCCCTTTGGGCTTATGATAATATAGTGAAAGGTGGCTTCAATAGAAAAATAGAGAGACGCAAGTTTTTATTTGAGGTGACTAAAAAATGAATAGAATAAAATGTATGAAACCATTGGCACATAATCCTCAATTTGAGGGTAAGTTTCATTGTAAAAGATGTGCAGAAGAAATAAAAATGAGGAATAAAAATGAGTGCAACAGCAGTATGTAGAGATTGTAGAGAAACTTTTAGAAAGTTCTCTATAAAATCAAGAGAAACAATATGCCCCGATTGTAAGGGAAAGAAAGGAAAGAATAGGTATAGAGTTATGTCTAATAAAACAATTGATGCAATAGCAACAATAGCAAGTATGGATAAAGAGATTGAGAATCTAAAGACCTCAATTGATGTATTACATAGCACTATTGAAGTTGAAATTCAGCATCAATTAACAAAAGGCATAGAACCTATTATTGAAAAAGTCCTTGATGAAAAGATTAGCGAATTGAAGAACATTGTAATATCTTCTATGAGTAAAGCACAGAAGACACAAAAAGAAGTAAAAGAACTAAGTAAATTAGTTAAGGGCTATAAGAGTTCTAACACAAGAATGAAGAATAAGATAAAAGCATTTGAGGAGGTTTTCAATAATGAAATGTCCTAATTGTGGAGTTGGAAAGATTCTGTATGAAGAGTTGAAGCCTAAGTCAAATTATTCTTATGCACAACATACCAAGAGAAGGGCTAAACTCAAATGCGATTCTTGTGAATATGAGGAGGTGTTTTGATGAACAAGTTTTTCAAAAGATGGATATTAGAAGCATTAGAAGAAATGCCTAATAAATTTACAGTAAATCATGTATTGGATAATATTGTAGAAAGAAGAGGCACTAGTATGTATATTGGTAATACTCAAGGTATTGGTTATTACCTATGTAAAAGAGAAGACCTAGTAACTAGAATAGGCGACGGAGTTTATGTGAGGAATGATTATGAAATATAGTAAATATGTAATAGCAAAGATAGAGTATGATACAGAAGATACTTGGAAAGAGACTGAAAAAGATATTAATGACATAATAGAAATGCTAACGAATCTAAAGCGTAAAGCGACTATTATAGAGATAACTCAAGGAGTGGATAAATTTGTCAATGATGGACAAGACCAATGAACTCCTAGAAGACTTACTTGCCATGATAGCAAGAAGCAATAAGATATTGATGATGGTAAATATCGTGAACATCATAACCATCATAACCATAGTAACGGTGATAATATGAATAATGAAGAAATGAAAAAGAAAATAGAAAAATTAGAAATGAAGATTAAAGGATTAGAGAATGACTTAGATGATATGAGTCAAGAAATTGAAGATGCCAATAAAGTTAGACGGGCTGTTGTAGAGATACAAGAGTTCCTAACCAAGAAGGCTAACGGCTACGATGTCAATTTTCATTCTTACTTAATAAGACTAAATAAGTGATTAACATGAAGGTAGTTTACGGACACACAGATTCAATCTATGTGCAAATAGATTCTGTTGAAAAGGCAGAAGAAGCAATTAAAGACATTGAGTCTAGTGTAAGAGAACACTTCCCTAATGTCATGGGATTGAAACAACACCCCGTTGTATTAGAATTTGAGAAATACTATTCAGCATTAGGTGTTGGCACAACTAAGAATAGAAATGCAGGTATGATTACATGGAAAGACGGTGAGTGGTTAGACGAGCCGGAATTTGTAATGACAGGTTTTACTGCTAAGAGAGTTAGTGAAACCAAACTTGCTAAGGGAGTTCAAACAGATGTATTGACTATGTGGGTTAATGAAAAGTCTATGACTGAAATCAATAAATATCTACATGATAAATACAATAGTGTGTTAAATGGTAATATTCCTATCGAGGATATTATCAAAAGGAGCAGACTTCGAGAAGATAGATTTACTGTAAAGTGTAGTGGTTGTAGAAAGAAACACAAGTTACATGAATGTCTTGCTATTAAGTGGTGTTTAAAATGTGGAGAAGATACTTCTAAGTTTACTACATTAGAAGGTAGAAGACCCTCGATAGGTTCGGGTATTGCAGGAGTTGTTCATGCCAAACAAAATGGCATTAACTTCGATGATTCTTACCTGTATCTAAAAGTAAAGTCTAACGAAACATATACTAACCCACTTACGAAGGAAGTAAAGACAGTAGAGTATGTCTCAGGTTCACGCTATGTTGATTTTGATAAGTATAAACCCGATTATCAACATTATGCTAACCAAGTAATAAAGAAAGCAGAACCAATTTATAAGGCTATGAATTGGGATTTGTCTAACATTAAAACGGGTAAAATACAAACTAAATTGGAGGAATGGTTTTGAATAACGATGAAAAATATAATGCAATAATAAATAGCATGAGTGAATACACTTATGATTGGAAGCCGGAAAATTATGATGACCCTAGCGAACCTATATTGAAGATTAGTAAATCTTCTTTAGGTAGTTTTGATTGGTGTCCTAAGAAATATAACTTTAGTTATATTCAACGATTACCACAAGACCAAACAGAAGCAATGCGTAAGGGAACAATTTTGCATGTCCATAGAGAAAACTTCTTTGATGACTTTGACATCAAGAAAGCAGAACATATGTCAGCAGATGAGTTACATGATTATTGTGCAAGTCTAACACCTATTGACGAATACTTCGACATATCTATGACTGTAGCCGCTTTTGAAGCAGAACGCTTCTTAGAGGCTAAGGCCGAAGATAAGGTAGATGAGTATTTGCCTGTATGTAACGAAGGTAAGTTTGATGCAGAAATAACAATACCTGCTAATACTAACCCTAAGTTTCCATTGACTAGAGATTACAAGATACACATTCAAGGTATCATAGATAGAATCTTTATGGAAAACGGTGGCTATGTTCCCTTTGAATACAAAACAGGGGGATGGAAAGACTACAAGGCAACAAGCATGAGAAAGGAAATGGCTTTCTATCAACTACTTATTGAAAATGCAGAAGATGAAGTGCTGATTAAGAACGGCCTACAGCCTAATGTTCCTGTAACACATTGGGGTTGGTATTATCCTGCCTCTAACTATGTATTTGCAGAAGAGGTAAAGAATAGGACAATGACATCAGTAATGAAGAATATTGCTAAGTTGATTCATGCCTATGAACAGAAATCATTTCCAACCAAGTTCTTCTTTAAGACCTGCTCTCATTGTAGTTACTTTAGTTTGTGTGATGCGGCTGAAGAGGATTCGTGGGTGTGATAGTATGAATTATAAATTTAATAATGGAGATATAGAAGTAAAGTTTGCTAAGTCTCCTAACGGACAAAGATATGCTAGAATAGATTTGAATGCTAGGGATGTAACAAAGACTACGCCCTTATTCAATGAAGTTAGTGAGTGGGTTAAAACCCAAAGAATAGAAGGTAAGGAATGCGAGCATACTATTATGCTTAACAAAAACTATGCTCCTTACATTATAGTTTTTAAGAAGGTGAATGAATGAATGAAATAATAAAACAAAAAGTATTAGCGAAAGATTGGACATTTAATGAAATATCTAATCTAAAAGAAACAATAGAAAATCTCGCTAGTGATATTTATGGAGAGATGAAACTAACAGAAAGATTTGATTTAATTAGGGAAATTAGAATCAAAGAAACCTTTGTTGGTCATGTCTTTGAAGATGTGATGAGAGAAACTGTAATGATTTCTCTTAGAGCAGAAGTAGCAAATACAGTAAGAAATATGTTAAATAACGCAACAGTTAATTTTGGTGGTAATAAAAATGAAGTTTCCGAGAGAAGTGTGGTCGGGGAGTCAAATGAAGAACGCTCCTCCGCTACCGAGAAGAATAGTAAGAAGTAAAGAAGAATACTTAAGTTATGTAAAGGCTCAAAATAATAGGACTAATGTTTACACTAGTGTTTATGATTTTGCCGAATTTGCAGAAAAAGCCAAGATAGATTCATCAGTTATACTTGATAGAATCTTTCTTGATTTTGATGCTCATGGTGAAAGTATCGAGAAAGCATGGAGAGATGTCATTATTGTTATGACTTATGTTATTGATAATGATTATCAATACACCCTTTTCTTTTCCGGTAGAGGTTTTCACTTGTTTGTTTTTGGTGAGGTTACAGACACAATTAGAAACATACAAGTTTTCTTTAGAGAAATTAAAACATACTTGGTAAATAGAGTTGGTAGTGATATAACCCTTGATGATAGGGTTGGTCAAGCAACTAGACTTAGAAGAATACCTAATACAGTAAACATGAGTTCTAGGGATGAGAATGGTAATCCATACTTTTGCATACCATTACTTAGGACTGACTTAGATAAACAAGTTCATGAAATACTTGAGTTGGCAAAGAAACCTAGAAAAATACCATTTAGAATAAGTGGCAAAAACTTGGCTGTATTTCCCGAAGCACCACCTATGCAACAAGTAAGTGGTGAGATAAGTGTTCCTAAAACAACAGGTAGACTACCTATGTTGCCTTGTTTACATAATGCTATTATGACCGAGAATCCTTCTCATATGGCTAGAGCATATCTAGTTTCATGGTATAGGGATTTACTATCCGGTTGTAATAATGTAGAAAGTACCGAAGACAAGAACAAAATACTTGATGCCATTGTAGATGAGATAAGACACTTAGTAGAAACTAATGAAGAAATATGGTTAGATTGGGATGAAAGAGAAACTAGGAAACATGCAAGATTTACTGTGCATGGTAATTATAGTAGTCCACATTGTAAGACTGTGTTGATTCCTAATGGTTATTGTGTTGGTAAATGTTGGAGATACCCCGAACATGCGGAGGAAGCATAATGTTAGTAATAGATAGTAGAGAAAAGAAAGGCTCTAAACTAGTAGAGTTAGTGGAGAGCGAAGCACTAAAAATGAAAGTGCCTTATAAAAAGAAGTGGATAGAGATAGGAGATTATGTTTACGATGATGTATGTTTTGAAGCCAAGTCAGCACATGATTTTTTAGCATCAGTAATGAATAAAAGATTGTGGACTCAATTAGATAACATGGATAGACACTACCAAACCAATGTAGTTATTATCTATGGTAGTATTGATGAAGGAGTTACTCAATACAAAAAATACATTAGGACAGATAAAACATTTACTAATGCACAACACGCTAATTGGTCTAATAAACTTAGAAGTAAGTTTCTAGGTGCAATTGGTAGAATAACATTAGATACTGATGCTAAGGCATTTTGGGTATCTAGTGAACAAGAAGCGGCTTTGATAATTGCTTCCATATGTAAGATGAAACCCATCAAGCGGGAAGTTATCAAACCGGAGATATTCAAAAGAATATCAACAGACGATTTGAGGATAGACACCCTCATAACTATAAAGGGCTTATCAGTAGAAAAAGCGAATGCGCTGATAAAGCAATATGGTTCGATTATGGAAATAGGCGAACAAACAGAAAAAGAACTTCAAGAGATGGATGGTATAGGAAAAACCCTAGCCCGAAGAATCTTGAATGTTTTGCATTCCGAAGAAAAGGTGAAAATATGAATAAAGATAAAAATTTAAATGAAGATGAAAGCATAAACGAAGACGCACTAAACTATGAAGAGTTTGAACTGAGCGAAGAACAAGAAGAATACCTGTTTAAGATTGAAGAAAATACTAAGATTTTCAATAGCAATCTACCAAGTTTCATTAAGCGTTTCCAAGAAGACGCTGTGAAAGTTTCTTTCAAGAATGACATACCTGCGGCACTAAGTTGTTTTGTAATATTGGGGCAAATTTGTAAAGATTTTGTAAGAATACCTAATGGTAGAAGCATAGAAGATAGTAGAGTACATTTCTGTCAAATACAAACTTCCGGTTCGGGTAAATCAACACTATGGGATTTTGTTGGGCCAGTTTCAAAAAGATTATTTGAAAAGATAAATGACCCCGAAAATAATATCCATGTGATGAATTACAATGTTCCTATATCTACTGATGAGGATGGACAGGAAGAATACGGAACTAAGAAGTTCGATGTCATGTCTACGACTGAATATACTGATGCCGCATTGATAGGTGGCTATGAAGAGATATTTGCAGATGTTCCCGTCAAAGACAATGCAGGACAACTAATCAAACAAGACGAAAATGGAAGAGAGATTCGTCACGGTCAAGAAGGTTATAATGAGGCATATACTAAAACCAAAAGAGAACTAACTTGGGTTAGAGAAGCCGGTTTGTTAGAAGGTAGCGGTATAGCCCATTGGGATGAGTTTGAATACTCCGGTATCTTCAAACAAAGTCAAAACAAAGAACAAGCAATTGTCTATCTAAATACTCTAATGAATACATTAGCAGGTGAATCGTGGATTATTAGTAAGAAACTAAAGCGTGGAGAAATGATGGAATGTTATTGTGAGCGTTCTATTCTAGCCATGACATATCCACCGGAAAAACTAGTCAAGGTTGTTGCTAACAAGGGTGTATTACAAAGAATGATTCTATTTATTTGGGATGTTCCCGAAGCAGTATTAGACAAAATGAGAAGAATGCAAATACTCAAAGCCGGTCAGTTAGAAGAAATCAACCAACCTATTGACGAGTTTGCTGATGAATTCTATGAGATTTATAAATTAGTCCAAGAAAGGTTCAACCAAGTTGGTAAAGACCCATTAAAGACCATGAAGTTTACTAAAGACTTCAACGAGAATCTAATGCTAGAATACGAAACTATGCAGGAGTTTATTCAAGATACCGAGCCTGTAGTTAGGAAAATCGCATCCAACTTTACAACTAGATTACTCAAGATTCTAATTAAGATGGCAGTTCTTTGTTCTATTGCAGAAGCAAAGAACATAAAAAAGAACCCTAGCAGACGCTTTACAGTTAGTGGTAGAAATGTTAGGCAAGCAGGAAATGTAGTGCGACAATGTTATAATACATTGGTCTTGTGGTTAGAACGAAGCCTTAAGGTTAGCAGGAGGGTCGGAACACAAACTCAATCACCAAACGAACAATTGTTCTTAGAGAAAATTAGAGAATCAAAGAAAGACGAAAATGGCTTCTTTAGTAAGAAATCTGTAATAGATGAATTACAAAAATCTATGGCAAGAGCAACCATACATCGTTTATTTGGTAAGTATAAAACTAAAAATATGTTTGAGGAAAACAAAGTGGGTCGTTCTGTTTACTTGAAATTGAAGGAGGAAAAGAAATGAAATACGAAAATACATATGTTGTGTTTGATGTGACAAAAGGGCCAAAAGTAATAATAGAAACATTAGATACTTATGGTGATGAAGGTTGGGAATGTTGTTCCATGCTAAGTATAGCAGGAACTAATATTGTCGCTTTCTTGAAAAGAAGAATTGGCGCAGACGAACCAACAGTAGATGAAGAAAGTGAGAAGATTAGCAAACTTTGGTCTAGTGATTAAGCATGTCAGTATTAGCGTTAGATATTGAAACAAAAAATATGTCGCATGAGATAGGCGGCTTTGGTAATACCCATATGTTTCAAGTTTCTACCGTTGCTACTTGGGATGGAAATACAGGAACAGTGTATGTAGATGAACCTGTAGATTCATTTGCTAAGTCCGGCCATGTTGTTAAAGGATTGAGTGAACTAAAATATGATTTAGACGACCACCTATCTAAAGGTGGTAAAGTCTTAGGTCATAACATAGCAGTATTCGACCTACCTATACTTAGAGATTCTATGGATATATATTGTATTCATAAATATCTAAATGAAGAAAGTTATATTGATACTAGTAAAGCATTGCTTAAAGAACATGGTGAAAGATTCCAACTTAAGAATCTTGTAAAATGCACTATGGATGATTTCAAACTTATGGATAGTGCCGACGCACCTAAGTTATGGAAGATGGGTCAATATGACGAGGTAGTAGAATACTGTATGAAAGACACCCAATTAGTTTATGACCTTTGGCAATATGGAAAAGAACATGGGATTGTTAAAGCATTCTCAATAGAGAAAGAAGAATTTGTAGATTTGGAGGTAGATTGGTAATGTCCACAGCAGAATGGTTCGGCTTATTTGTCTTCTTGATAGTCTTAACACTATTGTTCTTTGCCGCTTTCGGTGGCACGAACATAACAGAACAAAGTGTTGATGATTACATCAAGAGGCTAATGGGTCAAACAGAAGAGAAGAAATGAGTTTGAAACAGAAGTGTCCTTATTGTAAGGATAAAACACTAGCAAAGAGAATCTTAGGATTCTATGTAGGTTCAAGTGAACAAGTGAAACTTTGGGAATGTCGTTCTTGTAATGGTATTTGGTCAGCAAACACGAAAATAGAGGGAGAGTAGTTTAGGCTACTCTCCTTCTAATTTTTTTTTGGTCTTTTTTTCAAAAATTTTCTAAAAAAGCAAAAAAATTTTCTGGATAGGCGAAAGTTATTCGTCGTTTGAATTTAAAATAATAAAACCTGATGGTTTATCTTGAACGAATAATGCACTAACGGTTAAATAACCAATAGCGAAACTAAGCAAGAAGTACGCTAAATACTCAATCAATGTCATACCAAAACCCTATACTGTCGCAGTAACTTCCATACTTGTGCATCATGGCCGCTTTATAGCCATCGTATGATAAAGGGTTATCCCCTATCCAAGAATCAAACCAACCAATATCCCAATGTGAACCTGTGGGTATATTCCAAGTTTCTATGTCTTCTTTAATTAAAGTAAATCTACTATCCTTAGCACAATAAGGCCAAACCATATCTATTACTTCTTGTGAGTTTTCTATAATAGTAACAGAATTAAAAGTGTGGTTATCAATCAATTCTTTATTTA
>Ga0208667_1000471_pt1 | contig 17160 bp, 20 predicted proteins | sample 11BtaG_FD_184085 | JGI IMG/M metagenome (GOLD analysis project Ga0208667, IMG submission 184085) | Marine viral communities from the Subarctic Pacific Ocean - 11B_ETSP_OMZ_AT15265_CsCl metaG (SPAdes) (version 2) | ecosystem: Environmental > Aquatic > Marine > Oceanic | place: Pacific Ocean... | reverse complement strand
ATCATCACTGTAGGTGACAGCCGACCCGGTTGGGCAAAAGCATTGAGAGAACTTATAGCTATGTTATACGTAGGACAAGTACCTACTTGGGATGTGTCACAGGTCAGACCAGCAGGTGCAAGACTAAAGACATTTGGTGGTAGAGCATCAGGACCTGCACCGTTAGTTGAATTATTTCATTTTTGTATACAGAAGTTCAAGGGTGCTAAAGGCAGACGATTGTTTCCTATTGAGTGCCATGATATTATGTGCAAGATTGGTGAGGTTGTAGTTGTTGGTGGTGTACGTAGGTCTGCTCTTATATCATTGTCTAACTTAGGTGATGACCAAATGCGTCATGCTAAGTCAGGTCAATGGTGGGAGAATGAAGGGCAGAGAGCACTAGCTAATAACTCTGTCGCATTTAAAGGTAAGCCTGAGATGGGTACATTTATGAGAGAATGGACATCCTTATATGAATCTAAGTCAGGAGAACGTGGCATATTTAATAGACAAGCCGCCAAGGTTAAAGCACTAGAGAATGGTAGGCGAGATGCTGACCACTATTTTGGTTGTAACCCATGTAGTGAGATTATACTTAGACCATATCAGTTCTGTAATCTTACAGAGGTTGTGTGTAGAGCCACAGATGACCTAGTATCCCTAAAAGAAAAAGTACGTATAGCTACAATACTTGGTACATTTCAATCTACTCTAACTAACTTTAAGTATCTACGTAAGGTATGGAAAGATAATACAGAAGAAGAAAGGCTATTAGGAGTTTCCCTAACAGGTATACTAGATACTAATATATGGACAGAAGAAATATTAACCATATTAAGAGATGTAGCAGTAGAAACTAATAAGAAGATGGCTAAAGATTTAGGCATATCACAGTCAACTGCAATCACTTGTGTTAAACCTAGTGGTACAGTTAGTCAATTAGTTGATAGTGCTTCAGGTATTCATGCTAGGCATAATGACTACTACATTAGGACTGTACGTGGGGATAATAAAGACCCTATTACACAGTTTATGAAAGATAGTGGCATACCTAGTGAGCCTGACGTTATGAAGCCTGATAGCACTACTGTATTTAGCTTTCCCATGAAGTCACCTTCAGGTGCTGTTACTAGAACGGAAATGTCTGCCATTGAACAGTTAGAGTATTGGCTTATGTTCCAAAGACATTGGTGTGAGCACAAGCCTTCTGTTACTGTGTCTGTTAAGGAAGATGAATGGATGAGAGTGGGAGCATGGGTATATGATAACTTTGATGAAGTATCAGGTATATCTTTCCTGCCCTTCAGTGACCATACGTATGCTCAAGCACCCTATCAAGATATAGATGAAGTAAAGTATTATGCATTATCACATGAGATGCCTGAGTCTATTGATTGGTCTAAGTTAGCAGACTATGAGAAAGAGGACACAACTAGTGGTGGAAGGGAATTAGCTTGCACAGCAGATGCGTGTGAGATGGTTGACATACAGGCTAGTTAATGTTAGAATCTACAAATGAAATATTATGGTGGCAGTGGTGGTTACTCATTGCCATCACTATCAATACGACAATAAACTTAATAGTTTTCTTTCGTGGTAGAAAGCTACATATACGAGAGTTTTTACATTTAAAACCAAAACCAAAAAGGAGTATAAAATGAGAGAAATGATATTACAAGCATTAAAGAGTAAGATATCAGGACAGATAAATGGTCATATAGCTAACATAGAAGCCATGATGACTAATCCTGTAGGTATAGGAGACCATCCCACTATTGTGGAGACTATAGAAAAAGAGTTATCTGCATTAGAACATGAGAATGGTAAACTAAATAATCTAGTTAGATTCTTTGAGAGACCTCCACAGCAGGAAGAAAAGACTAAAGAAACTAAAAGTAAATAGGAGATACAATGGACTTAACCGATAGTTTAAGAACACCTGCTACATTTGAGGATGGAGAACTATGGTATGTGAGACCATCAGGCAGACGAGAGAGGTTAGCTTCTTATGTACGTAAGAATACAACTAGAATGTTTGTCAATGGTAAATACATACCTAAGTCCAATCCCTTGCATAAGCCGGGTAGATACAAGTCTCTAGATGATGCATGGTCACATCAAAAGATAGAACAGACAAAAGAAGGAGAAATATATGCCATAGCAAATACAGCTTGGATTAATTGGTACAAGATTGGTAAGGCAGTTAATGCTGAAGATAGATTAAATGCCTATCAAACAGGCTCACCTTTTAGAAACTATGAGCTAGTTATGTTTTACAAAGTTCCTAATCGTCATGTGGCTGAAAGAAGTATCCATAAATTATTAGTAAAAAAGAAGTACAATAAAAAAGGAGAATGGTTTTACGTTGAAGACTTAGAAGATTTAAATGCAATATTCAATAAAGAGGAGAAGAAGTATGAAGAATAAGAGACCTCAACATATTATTAAACACATGTTTGATAGAGGTTATGCATCTTTTAATAGTAGACCTTATACACGTAAGGTAGGTAATGCAAGAGTAATACTTGCGTCACCATCTAAGAAATCAAACGAACTAGAAAGAAAGGAATGGCAACGTGGTTACAACACTGCGTATTTTAATCAGTTAGAAAAGGTACAAAGGGATGAAGCTAGAAGAAGAAGCGAGGAAGTACATGAAGGATAAGTTATTTATAAATGAATTATTAACCCCTGACAAATACGAAGACTTGGCAGGTCAAACTGCTATCTTCCCTAAAGAAAAAGCATTGGAATACCTAGCATTAGGTATGACAAGTGAAGCAGGGGAAGTAGCAGGCAAGGTAAAGAAACTTATACGTGATGGGGAAGATGTTGAAGGCTTTGAAATGAAGAAGATTGCCATAGCATCAGAGATAGGTGACGTAATTTGGTATTGTGCTATGATGGCAAAAGAAGTTGGTGTACCATTGAATGATATTCTGAAAGAAAACTTGAAGAAGTTACATAGTAGGAAAGAACGTGGAACATTACATGGGTCAGGCGATAATCGTTAGTTACGTGCCATTAAACCTTTTTGTTCAACTAAACCACCACGATTGAAGCGATTAGTTAATTCTAATATCATCTCTTTCGCTTCTCGTGGTTTTAGTTCTTTATATGTTTTATTTAAACTAGTCATACCTTTTGTTGATTTAGGTGACATAAGATTTTGGTCTTGTGTTAAAAATTCTTTTATTTGTTTATTAGCAGTTAAACCTGTGCCTATTTCTTTTTTCTTTATTTTATCAGACACATTGTTCAAGGCTTTTTTAGCACTAAATCCTTTACGCATATTTGACATCCCTAGAGGACCACTATAAAATCCAAAATCTGCTAAAGTAGATAGCACTTTTAGATTAGTGTATTTTTCTGTGCCTTCAGGAAACTTGTCTGCTAGTTTGTCAAATTCATATGCATAAGTTCCCATCTTCTGTAAAAATTTATCATACGAACCCCTAGCACCAAACTCACTAGTATATTTAGCTAATTCAGCCATGCTAGACAATGTATCTTTAATATTAGTATAGGCTTTGTTTCTACTGATTACTGCTTCTTCTTTAGATATTTTATTTTGTGTAGGAAATATTGCTTTATCTAGGTCACTGCCTTTTCCTGAACCAATTCTTTCAAAAAAAGTATCAGCTTTCTCAAATGCTATTTTAGCTGCTTTAATCTTTTCAGGAGTATCTAATTTACCTATATCTTTACCTTCAAACATTTCAGCCGGACTTTTTAACTCACCTCTTTTATTGTCAACATATCTTATGCTACGGTCAACATCTTTAGGATTTAAGTCTGATATAGATTTGGGTTTAAAGTATTCAGGAAATGCTACAGCTAATTCAGCCTCTACATGACCTGACTTCGGTAACATAGTAGCACCAAATTCATTTTTATTTGTTTTGCTAAAATACTTTTCTGTCAATACTTTTCTAATCTCATTGTTTTTAGCTAAACTATTAGTCAAATCCATATAGTCATCAGGTTTCATATTTTTCATCTTGTCATATGGTATTTCTGCGTGAATTAAATTTTCTATAATTGGTCCAGAAATAATATTATTATCAGCATCAACTATACTGTCAGGATTAGTGAAAGATGGAGACATAGAAACATTAGGGTCACGTGACGTAGATAGTAATTTAGAGTCACGTATTTCTGCGTGATATCCATCTCCTGCTGTCAATCCTCTAGCTTCTTTAAATGTACCTCTATCTTTTGCTATACCTTCCTCAACATTAGTGTAGGGTTGAAAGCCTTCTTTAACTAACATATCTTTTCTAGTTGAGTCTACAGTAGCTGTTCCTTTAGGATAGTCTTTATAAGAAGCTAACTTATCTTGCATACCCTTAGAACCGTGATACACAGTAATATTATCAGGTCTATTAAGTCTTTTAAACTTTTGCTTTCTTTCTTTAGCACTTAGATTTTTAAACTCTTCTCTAGCTTCAGCTAATCTTTTAAGCTGTGCTTCTGATTGTTTATTTACAAGTGCTTTATCTTGAAATGTTTTACTTGTCTTCACCATAGTATCTGCAGCTTCAGACAAATTGCCTTCTTGTATAGCCTTTTTTATACTATCTTTTGCGGCACTTTTACCCATTCTACCTATGAATCCAATGCCCGGAACCAATCCTAGTGCAACTAATCCTGCAAAAGCAGTACCTAATCCTAGATTAACAATGTCTTTTTCTTTGTAACCCTTTTTAAGTAATTCATAAGCACGTTCAAAATCTTCAGGTGCTTCTTTATATGCAATTATATCGCCTGTGATTGGTGCTATGGATGCACCTGTGTATGCCAACTCTTCAGCAGTCATTGGCTTTGTTCCACTTGCATCAACAACTTGTTGGAACTCTGTCTTGCCTACATCACGTTCTGCACGTTTCTGTTCAGCATCAGCAAACATTCTATCTGTTTCAGTTCCTAATTCAAATCCACGCATCAGTCTGTAAGTCTCCTACTATGAACTTCTAATGCCCATTGATATAAAGGCATAACTTCTCCATTTGGTCTTAATATCATTCTATTCAAGTTAGACCTTATATCTTTTATCTCTTGTGAACCTTCATCGGCAAAAGCTAGTTTGTCTTCTCTCATTAATCTCTTATATATTGTGTCTAATGTTTTTCTATCACTTTCAGGTATCTTACCCCAAATCTGCTGTTTTACAACACTTAATTTGCCTGTTCCCTTACTTTCTTGTTCTAACTCTGTTTTTGCCTTATCCTTTGCTAGATTTGTTACTTCTTTAGCTTTAGATAATAGGTAGTCTCTTTTTTCTTGAAGGGTAGTTCTTCTCTTATATTCCTTAGACTCAATAACTGTTTTCATTCTTTCACTTAGATTAGTTTCTGCACCACCTTCACTTAAATTATGCCTTGTGTACAAATCAATTAAGTCATTACTATCTCTTTTGTATATATTATAGTATTGAAGATTTAATGTGCCCATTTCTGCTTGTAGGGTGTTCTTCTTAGGTCTCCTAGTAAAACCAAACATTTGTTTTTCTAGTGGGTTAATAGCAATTACTCTGCCTGTTTTAGTTGGGTCTGCTAAAGGCATATCATATTCAGGACCTATATCAGGTAGAGCACGAAAACCCCTTTTCATAACTATGTCTAGAAAATTAACTTCTCCTGACATCCTAGTTTCAGGAACAAATCTTGATTCTTTATCAAATTGACTATATATATCCTTAAACGGAGATAGTGGTATAGTAAATGTATTAACAACATTACCTATAAATTCACCTAATATCTTTTCTCCTTTAGAGCCTATAAAATCTCCTTCTCCTGATAAATCATCAATCATCTTATCTATAGCATAAAGACCATATCCAGTTCTAAACTGTGACCCTGCCAAAGCCTGTAATGTTTCACGTACATAGTTTTCACGTGACGGTGCAATCTCCCCTATATCTGTTTCACCACCTACATTTGATTTGCTCCATCTATAGTATATATCTGCGGCTAACATAAACGGTGCAAAAGGACCATACAAAGCCTTACCATCAATTATGTCACCTTTATCATCCTTAAACTCACTCCATGTTACCCCATCACCTTGTTGATTTCTCCAAGCTAAAGCAGTGGCAAACATAGAAGCACCTGCTATTTGTTTAGCTGCTTTTTCTTTCACTAATTTACTGTCAGCAAAACCTGCTAAAGTAGCCTTTTTATACCCTGCCTTTTTACCTATATTTTCTAAACCAATATACCCTATGACAGGAGCATGGTCATATAAAAATTTTAGTTGGTTTGCTACGAATCTAGGAAAGGGCATAAAAGAAGATATAACAAAGGGCATATCTCTATGAGCTTTTAAAAATCCCCTAGTCTTTCTAGCTATAAGTCCTTTGTCAGCACCTTCAAATGATGATTGATACACAAACTCCAAAGAATCTTTTATAGATTTATTCATTATGTCATCAGGTATTTGATTAAATTTACCTGTGGCAATTATTTCATCTAAATCATTACCTAACCCTTTGATATTTGCATCTTTTATTCTTCTTCGCAAAGAAGCTGTTAACATAGCCTGTTTAAAAAAGTTATCAGACATAGTGTTAAAGTAGTTTAATTTAGTTCCTAATTGAGCTAGTTTAGATTCTCCACCTGTAGTAGATGCTAAATCTGCTGCATCTCTAAATAACTTACGTGCTGTGTCAGGCATGTTACCTTCTAGTAATTGCCTAGTAACATTTGCTTCTGATGGATTAAACATATATTTAGCCACATCAAAAACACTATCAAATGGATTTCTAAGATTTAAAATATTGTCAGCTACTCTTACACCCATATCCACTGCTACTCTAAGACCTGCGTTTATATTATTACGCATTGTAGTAGCAGGTTGAGATGTCATAGCACCTAATCTTAATCTATCTAAGTCTTTAAAGAATGTTCCTTTGTTTGCATTTTCTGCTATCTCTTTTGCTTCACGAGCACCTACAGTAGATACACCAGCATTTTCTAACTCCTTCAAACTAGCTTGCATAGTCTGCACTAGGTTACTTTGAACCTGCATAGTTTTACCAGCTTCAGACAATTCAGCTTTATATAGTAAAGAAAATTTATCAGCAGTTAAGTTATATTCTTTTAATATTTTTGTTATTTCAGGTACTTTTAAATCACCATCAGCTATAGCTCTTTGAAGAACTGTAGTAATCCTATCACCTTTATTTATTTTTAACTTACCTTTAGCCGCCAAATCTAATGCCGCAGCTGAAATGTTTTCATATAATTCGGTAGGAAGTTTACCTGTGAGAGTTCCTAATTCTTTGGCATCAGCAATTTCTCTTGCAATTCCTATTCCTAAGTCTACCTTTTCAGGGTCAAGAGCATTTAAATTTTTACTAATATACTTTTGTGCGTTTGAATTTTTATTTTTTTGTAGGGTTGCTTTTGCCTTTGCATTAGCCTTTTTAGATAAAGTTTTCTGTGCTGTTTGAGCTACATCTAATTTTTCAGCAGCTTTAAGTGCTTGTCTTGTTTGAAGTATGCCTGCTCCACCTCCGATAACACCACCTGTGATACCTGATATACCACCTGTTAATGCTACATTACCATAACTGATATCATCTTGATAGCCTGTTTCTTCTTTGGTCATTTCTTGTGCAAGACCCTGACCTGTTCCAATAGCACCTTCTGTCAAACCTGCTCTAATAGCACTTTTCTTTATGCCTTCGCCTAGTAGTTTCTTAATGCCTATTTTTGCCAAATTAACACCACCAAGAGCCGCAAGTTTTCCTGCACCCCCTGTTGCTATTCCTGCGTATGTAGATGGTGCAGATGCTATACCTTGTATATAATCACCTGCTGCATTGAAAAAGCCTTCACTCTTCTGCGTTTCAAACAAGTCTATTAATCTTGCAAACTGTTCTTTGTCTTGTTGATTAGCATTTTGTGCATATTCTAAGTCACGTATAGCAGTAACTTCATTAACGTTTTGATAACGAAAATGTTCCATGTACGCATCGTATACATCATCTCTAGCGGCTAAATCTTCATCTGTATAGCCTTCACGTTTTTGTAAAAAACTACGAGCATCCTTAATAAAGTCATCATTCTCTATGATACTTTCTTTGACTTTATCTTCTTCGTCATAGTAATTGTAACTACGTTTTTGTGTATCGTCTAACATATAATATAAACCTAATAGCTTAAATCAATATCGTTGGGGTCACCCTTTAATACTTTATATTGTTTTCTAACACTAGCACCCTGTTTATCTATTTCTGCTTTGTATTTTATATTACCCCTATTATTTCCAAATCGTTTTAAAAGCGCTGCTTTCTTTTTTAGCCAATCAGCTTTTATAGAAGATAATGTTACGCCACCACCTGTGCCACCACCTGTGCCTGTGTTACCACCTTTTGATTTTGAAGGTGTCCATCCTTTAGGTAATATTTTTAATCCATCAGGTCCTACAACTCCCATGTCTAGTTTTACACCATCTTTTGTTGTATTAAGGTATTTATCAAATACTTGTTTTTGAGCATTAGCAGGAGACATAAATTGTTTTGTTATTAAGTCTTCTACTTCTTTAGACATCTCCCTTTGTATAGCACCACCATAGCCTTCATTGATTTTATCATCACTATCAAATATATAACTACCATTTAAATAGTCAGAGTTTATACCTAAAGCATTAGATAAACTTCTTGTGAAGTCCGATTTAATTTGAGTAGCAGTAATATTTCTTACCTTCTGCATAGAAGCCAATGCCCTTGTTCCTAAATCAGAGACCTCTATTCCACTATAATCTATGGGTTTATAGTCATCAGAAGATGTAGTTTGGGAATCTATCCTTTGTTGTATTTCTTTTTGAGCACTCCCATCGTCACCCCCACCTAAAAAGTTTCGTATAGGACTTATTGTTCGTGGAGCTTTTAAGTTATTAAACGCATTGTCTAATTTTAAAGTAGGTCCAGCAAGAGCTTCGATAACATCAGTTTCGGAAAAACCACCTATAGTATCTTTGTATTGGTCAGCAACGTTATAGAAAGTATTTAAATTTAAACTAGCATCTTTTAATTTTAATTTCATTAAAGTAGGAAGATGCCCAGCTTTATAGGCTTTACCTGCTATAATAGGATTCATACCATTCTCTACTGCTTTTTTTATTTCAGGTGCAATCTTTTCTCTTCTTTGCAATCGTCTTAATTTATTTTTAGCTATTTCAGTTGTGGCTGATGCTGTAGCTGCTTCTACAAACTTTGCTCTAGTTTCTCTATCGTACTTCTCAAACTCTTCCATCTTCTCAGCAAAACTTTTTAACATGTACGGTTCTTTTTTAGATGCATACACTGCTAATGCAGTTGCTAAACCTGCTCTTACAAATTTATTGTCAAAGAAACCATAGTTAGAAGAAGATGACTCCATCGTAATAGCATCTTTTTTCATTTCATCTTCAATTATTTTGTTGTCTTTTTTAGCCATTAACTTCTCCTAGCCATTAAACCTGTTGACATGTTTTCCATTTCTACTTGCTCTTCTTCTTGAATTGGCTCTTCTTCTCTAGCCATTCTAGTTTCATCTTCAACTTGTTGTATAGCAGCTTGTATGCTTGAATCTTGTAACTCTGCTTCTATATTTCTTTCAGTACCTGTTACATATTCTATGCCTTCTGTATCAGCAATCAACATAATCATTTCCATAATTATGGGTAATGATAATACACCCACATCAATACTGTGCACACCATTCATTACATTAGCTGTCTGAAGAGCATTAGCAATCATAGTGACAGGCATCTTAGTTTCTAACAGATTAAGTGTATTTTCCATAAATACTTCGTCTTGCATTTGAGCCACATATAACTGTGCAACCTCATCAATCTTTGTGTACTGAGCAGGTTGTTGCCAAGGTCTAGCACCCACTTCATGTGTCATGCCTGTTCCGGGAACTGGAGCATCAAATGTAGGTTCTTTTCTATTTTCGTACATACTATTTGTCTTCCTGTTTTATTTTTTCTCTTTGTTGTCTTATAGCTATAAAATAATCTAATGCTATTTCTAAAGGCTCTTGTTCCTTATCATCATCTTTAGGTATTTGTTTTATTCTTTTTAATAAACCTTTAACACCACTATCTTTTTCTTTTGGTGTACTAGGAACTCTTTTCATTGTTTTAGCTATAGCATCAAATCTCATATATGCTGTTTTAGCTGGATTGTGTAACATTTGTGACATTGACTATTCCCTATCTAATTAATGCACCACCAATAGTGCCTATAATTGTTCCTAGTGCTGATTTACCTGCGGCAGCTTTGGATGCGTTGGCTGCATATTCCTGTGCTTCCTTACTAACTTCTGCCACTGCTAGTGCATTAATTCTATCTTGTTCACTTTCAGCACTCTTCCATGCCCACTCAATAGTGTCAGAGTAAAATGACCATAAGTTATTATAGGCATTGTCTGATATATCTAACACTGCTTTAGCATTTAACTCATTAGCACGATTGATTGTAGCAGTATCTGCTGTAGCAATCTCTCTTCGCCATACAGCATTATTCTGTGCAATAGCTAATTGATTCTGTGCATTGAATTGGTCACGTTGATTTCGTATCTCTGTGTTAAAACGACCAATAGTATTTAGTTCACCTGCGTTGTATTGATTCTGTGCATTAGCTTGCGTAGCATTAAACTGTGATATGTTGTTTGCTAAATTAGACATGAATTGTTTTGTTTGATTATCGGATGTTGCATTAAACTGACTTGCGGCATTATTAGCAGATTGGTCAGATAATAATGCTTGATTTATAGCTTGAGCATTAAACAAAGAAGTCTGCTGTTCATTACTTAAATTAGCCATTTCCATTTGTAAGAAAGACTGAGCATTTTGAACTGCTGCCTGCTGATTGTTACTTAGATTAGCTAAATCTAAATTAGCAAGTGCTGATGCTTCACCCATAACTAGTGCCTGTTTATTGGACAAGTTATTTAAATTCATTGTGTTAGCGGCACGACTGTTCTCTAATGCTATGTTTTGTTCAGCAGTAAAGTTAGCATTTGCTATGTCACCTATTCTAGCAGAGTTCTTGACCCTTGCTTGGAACTCTTGGTCAAACTCCTGTCCTATAAACTGTGCTCTTTGTTGTGCGGCAAGCATGGCTCTTTGTTGTCTGTTAGACAAGTTCTGTGTCTCAAACTGTGCCTGTATATTGGCATCTGCCTGTGCAATAGGAAGTGCTGACTCTAATGCACCCTGTATCATGGCTTGTCCTGCCATACTAGATGCACCTAATCCTCTTTGTGCCATCTGTGCCTGTACAGCACGTAATGTTCCTGCTGCCCATGCAGGTGGATTGCTTGCATCAAAGTTAGCAGTTAAGTTTGCTAGTTGCCCTTGTACTGTAGCTTTTTCTGTTGGGGTAGCTGTGGCAGCTTGAATCTGTTCAGTAAATGTAGAAGCTGTCTGTGCGTCAGCAGCACCTGTAATCAATTCACCTGATTGTATCTGTCTTTGTACAGGATTGTTTAGTAATGTTGCATTACCTTGTGCGGCATTTAAATCGCCAATACTTGATGCAGTTTGTTGAGCTGCTACAACTTTAGCATTAGGGTCTGTTACATCTGTTTGAGCAGCTTGGTTTGCTTGTACAGCAGTCTGCACAGCAGGTGTTACCTGTGATGCAGTCATTTGAGTAGTTGCTATTTCTTGAGCAGGTGCTGCTTGAGCAGTGTCTGCACCAAAAGCTGTTGCTACAGGTGTGCCTGATAATTGACCTGTTCTTGGGTCTACGAATTGACCACCTTCCACTCTAGTTAATTCAGGTTGTGTGACTCCACCTACAGGCATAGCACCTGTCTGTGCTAAGTTAGCTGTAACATCTGTTACTTTTTTAGGTGCATCAGGTGTTCCATAGGCTGATACTTGACCCGGATTTGTTCCGATTGTAGGCACATAGGCTTGATTAGTATTAGCAGGAGGTCTTGCAGGTAATAGGGGTTGAGGTAGGGGTTGTAAAGGTGGCTCACCATCTTCACCATATGCCATAGTTTTAGCAACTGGAAAAGGCATTTGAGGATTTCCTTCTTCACCTGCCGCCCTAGTTGTAGCTTGAAAACCACCACCCATAGTACCATCATCTTCACCTATGGCTGCAGTTTTAATTTGTGCATTTAAAGGTCTAATGTTACTTCCTGCTCTCTGCACTGTTTTATCGGCTTCTTGTGGAGTAGAAGGCATATAAGCACCTACCTTCTTACCAGAAGAGTCTACTAGATTACCCATACCATCTTGAACAACACCACCAAACATCATTTTACGTACAGCACCACCACGAGCCATCTCTTGTGCTTTCTCTTCGTATGTAATCATTTCACGTTGTTTGTCAGGATTCTGCTGTAGATAGCTGTCAAACTCTTCCATGCGACCTGCATATCCCATGCGACTAGCTATCTTTTGTAATCCCTGTGGCTTAAAGCCTTTAAACATTGCCATATTATTTTACCTATATATTATTAAGTTCGTATCTTATTGTTTCAGCTAACTTACCTTGTACTTGCATATCAAAAGCTACAAACATAGGACCTGTATTCACTTCTAAGAACCATAGTCCTTCTTCATCTTCCATGAAATCACTAGCACCAAAGTTTAAATTTAACCTATACATTAGGTGCTTAACTTTTTCTACAGTAACATCATCTATCTCTGTTACAACAACTGTGCTTTCAGGGTCATCTCTGTAGTCTAACTTATCTGTGACTACCTCAAAGGCAAAGTGTTTATCATTTATAACATATAATCGTTTGTTCTTACCTGTTATCTTTTGTTGTATAATACAAGGATAAACTGCTTCATTACCTTCTAATGTATGTTGTCCACCTAATACAGGTTTAATGATTGTGTTATCTCTAGTCGTTTTTTCTGTGACCTCTGTATAAGGTATACGTAATCCTACTTTTTTTGCAACAATTAAATTATTTAGTTTAGTGACATTATCGTTTTTATAGTGTTTGTTATATCTAGTTATATTATGAGATTGCAAGTAATCTTTCATTATATAAAAGTTATTATACGTTTTATGTGTACTCTCCTCAAACACATTGTTTCTTACAAATATAGAATCCAAGTCTGTGACAGGTTGACCTTCTACATATAACACATCTTCTGTTACATTCCATTCTATATTAGCAGCTTGGTCTATAAACTTATCAAAGTGTGGGTATAAAACTTTAGTATTTGGGTCACTTAATTGACCAAATAAATATGCCGACATATTAAACTTTATCTATTTCCAATCAATACTTTATCCAACTTATCTTCTAATCTTTTGAGTGCATCCATAAGATTGTGCATATCATCTTTCACATCATCCTTGCGTGCATAGTCTTCTCGTGTCTTGTTCAAGAGTATCTGTACTCGTTTTACCTCTTGAAACATCTTGTTAAATGCCCAACCAAATGGTACAACGACCATAGTCAGGATTATGTTCCAGAATAACATTGCATCCATTTCCATGTTAGTCAGCATCCTCTATTGTGTTGCCTTCAGCTACCCATTCTTGGATTGCTTGATAGTCTGTATTATTTTCATCAATCGGCACATAACAAATTATATTATCTTGTGTGACTACATGAAGAACATTGGTTTCGTTGTCAAACTGGTCTTTTTGTTTTTTTACATTCTGTATAAGCATAACAACTCCTATAATTCTGCATCAGCAGTATAATGATACCTAAATCCATTTGCTGCATCACCACTTGCTCTAAGAATAGAGATACTTTTATCACCTGAGTGTTCTGTTGAAGCTGTTTGACCATTATTAGTACCAACTCCTGTAACATGAGATGTAACTTTACCACTAGCTTCTGCTTGGTCATATACTACAACTGTTGCTGCTGCTCTTTTGGTAACACGATATTGTAACTGATGTGCTAAATATGCAGTTGTTGTATCACCAGCCATAGTATCTGTTGTTATTAATCCTGCACTTGTATCAGAAGCTGGTGCAGTTCCAGCATTATAACTTTTTTCAAAATACCTTTGGCAAAGCTGTAGTTCTTCCCCAAATGACCTATGCTCAAATGGTGTGGCTTTTGAGCCTACTTCCATCTGTACTCCAGTTATAAAGAATGTTCTGTCTGTGCTGTCAAAAAAAGATGTATTACTACTATTTACTCTATTGGCTTGTGTTTGACTTGCCCATGTATTAGATGTAAATGTACCACTAGTATAAGTTGAACCTGCATGTAACCAAAAGGATAAAGTCATACTTACTGCATTATCATCATCAAATGTTCCAGATGTATCAGCATTAAATGTTAAAATAACTCTACTCCAAGATGTAGTTACTGCAAATGTTTGTGGATTAACTCTAGTATTATCTTGGTCTTTTAATTCTAATTGATAGGTAGCACTTGCATTGCCTTTTACATAAAAAGATACAGTTATCTTTTCTGCATCAGATGTGCCTTTTTTAAATTGTTGCAAATCTTGACCTTCAAATCTTGTTCTAAGTCCAAAAAATTCATCTGCCGCAATGGATGTATCGGCAGTAGTACAATCAAGTTTTATGCAATTAGCAAAACCACTAGGACCATCAGCTTCTTGTGTCATAGTAGCACGACCTGCCGTATTTCCTGCAAAGATTGAAAATCTATCTACAGTAGGAAAAACACCATTAGCTGAACCAACACCACCTGTTCCAGATGTTGTTGCCCTCTGAGCCACTTGCATACCCCCATTGATAACAATATTCCTTCGCCCACCAATCTGTGAATTGGTTAGGACTTCACCCATCTTTGCTAATTCTGCTGCTTTTGTCATGCTAAATCTCCATGTATTGTTCCTGCGTTGTTAGCATCTCTTGCTGCGGCTTCATCATTAACATTATTTACTCTCACTGAACCAGTAGCTCTTGTGTGTGCGTGTAAGTTATTATTTGCATCTGCTGCTGTAATATGAGGAGGAGAAAAAGCCACACTGCCCATAGAGCTAGAAAAAGCATAAGAATAATCTCCAGTTCCATTATCTGTTCCACCACTTATATTTAAGCTATCAACAGGAGTAGCAGCACTATCTGATTGATGCCATGCTTTAGCACTACCCCCTGCTACAAAACTCGTAGCAATACTATTATTACTACTTGCATCTGTTAATGTGTTTACTCTTAATATACTAGCCATTATGCGAGGTCTCCAAAATTTTGTACTGATACATGATTTGCATCAGAGAATGTTCCTGCATCATTTCTTACAAACATAGCGTGAGTTGTAGTTGTAAAAGTGCTTATGGCATAATTAGATTGACTAAGTTGTTGAGAGCCACCTGTTGAATAGTCATCATTTGCAAGAGCATTTGTTAATGCACGAGCATAAGTTCCTGTGCCATTGTCTGTTATGGAAGCATTGTTAAAGCTATCTTCAACAGCAACTGTACTACTACCATTCATCTTTAACCATGACTTAGCCAACCCTTGTTGCAGATTAGTTGTTGTACTATTGCCTTCACCTGTAACAAGTATAGAACCTGCTGTGGTTACACCTGTGAGTGTATCTACTTTTAATTGTGATGCCATTATGCTAAATCTCCGTGTACTGTAATACAATTGAAATCTAAATCAGCTGCAGAAAAACTTGTATTAAATCCTTTGAAAGCAACAGATGAGGTTGAGGGTGCTTGTGTACTTCCATTCATACCTATCACTCTGTTTCCTCCACCACTAAGTTCTCCACATGAAGCTGTGCAATTATAATTAGCATTATTCATGTTTGAAGAATAGGTTATTTGTCCTATACCTGTCCCTCCGTCAGAAAAACTTGTTACATTGAAACTGTCAGCTAATGTGGCAGTGCCTGAACTAGTATATCGTGACCAAACCTTTGCCAACCCTTGCACAGTATTTGTTGTAGCATTACCACCTTCAGATACAGTTACAGCATTGTTTGCTATCTTTACATTAGTGCCACCTGACCCTGCTTTATCTACAATGGTGTCTACATTTAATTGTGAACTCATACTATACTCCAATATCCATTAACAGTGACTGTTGCACTTTGCGTTATAGGACCACCTGATACACCATTCTCATCACTATCTATTGTAATGTCTGCACTGATTGTCTGTCCATTTAATCTGATGATTGAGTTGTTACCTTTGAATGGGTATCTGTTATCTGATTCAGTCTTAGTGTATGTCTCGTTAACTGAGAACACATCATAGGCTACCATCTCAATGATGTCATTAAGTGATGCACCTTGTACAAGCACCACAGTTGTACCTGTAGTCGCTGTGTAGTCATCTCCCGGAACAAGCAATATACCATTCTGATATACGTCTAGGTACAAACTATCTGTGTAGGTAAGTGTCAATGAGTTTGCATCAGAACCACTGAAGGATGTTTGCCCTGCTGTAGCTTGATATTGGAATCTGTTACGTACTCCCTGTGAAGGGGATTTTCCTATATATGCCATTATGCTAGTTCTCCAAGTAAGGATACGTAAGTGCCTGAAAAATCATATGCTATTGCATTACCATCTGATTGAGCTCCCACACGACTATCAAAATCTAAAGTGCTTGTAGAATTTGCATGGTCTCCTGTTTGAGTGATTCCCGGCAAACGTAAATTTGTAGCCACAGCACCCCCATCATTTGCTGTATTCCAAACACTACCAAAAAAGAATTTATTTGCTGCACTATTAAAATTATTTGTAAAAGCAGATGTAAAGTTACCTGTTGCATTATCTGTTAGACTAGCTTGATTTAAACTTCCATCTGTTGTTTGATTAATTGCATCATAATTTACAAGAAATTTTGCTAATCCTTTTTGTACAGATGTGGTGACTGCACCACCTTCAGATTTTATAACTGCTTGTTCAGAACTATCAACAGTCAAAAAGGTAGCATCACTAGAATCAGAGATACCAGTGTTTAAGCCACCTCTATTTACTTTAGTTAGAGCCATTACTTACTCCTTATGCGTATGGACTGTCACCTAATGTGCTTGTATCCCAAGCAGCTTTAAGTTTAGCTATAGTGTCTGCATCTGATATTGCTTTTGCAGCAGGTGCATCTCTTAATGCTTTCTTCTTTGCTACACTTGCAGTCTTTGCATCTGCATCATCAGCTTCTAATGCTTTCATATAGATTACATCTTCAGCATCAAGTAGAGGACCTCTTGCTTCCCTTACTTTATCCATGAATATAGTTTTAGCTACAGCCAAATCTTCT
>Ga0208667_1000468_pt1 | contig 17228 bp, 14 predicted proteins | sample 11BtaG_FD_184085 | JGI IMG/M metagenome (GOLD analysis project Ga0208667, IMG submission 184085) | Marine viral communities from the Subarctic Pacific Ocean - 11B_ETSP_OMZ_AT15265_CsCl metaG (SPAdes) (version 2) | ecosystem: Environmental > Aquatic > Marine > Oceanic | place: Pacific Ocean... | reverse complement strand
GCATTTTAATTCACAATTTAAAAACTTCAATAAATACAATTGATTATCTCCAATAATTAATAAAACAACATAATACTCAAATAAACTTAACTAGTGCTTTAATAAGGTATATAGGGTTTTAATAAGATTCAATATAGGGTTTTAATAAGGTAGCCTAACTCTACTTTATTTAACGATTCTATATATTTATCTTATATATGTTATTATATTTAGATTTATTATATGCCTTTTATATAGCTTTAAACGCATCTAAAGATTAACTAGATTTATCCTAAAAACTAAGTTGAAGGAGCACCAAAGGTGCGACTGACTTGCTAAAAACGTCTACTCATGCCCCCTTTCGGGGGCTGCTGTAAAACAAAAGCTTTTTACCCCCCCAAAAGTAGTCTTTTTATGCGATTACAGCTCAGAATCGCACTTTTACATTTGTGTCAAAAGGTAAAATTAGGGGGTCAAAAATATAAAACCTCGATTTTAGGCTAAAATCGCACTTTTGATTTTTTAGATAAGTGTTTGAGGGGGTCAAAAGTAGTCTCACGTACCTTTAAATGCACTTTTTGTCATACTTACACCTACATCAATTTTAGAGGTCTCGTCACATTCTTTAGTAGTTCAATCTAGAACAATGCTTTCAAAACTCTATAACTATACCCCCTGTCGGGGGTCTCCCCCTGTCGGGGGTATAGCTATAAATACACTTTATGATTATAGTGGCATTTTCTCAAAACCAAATAATAGGAGTCCCTTTGGGACGACGATTCACATTAAGCTACACTGCTCTCCTTTGTAGGTAACAACTCATAGCACTTTTCAACCATCTCCTTAAAATCATTTGTGACAAGACTACATGGAATATCACGATCATCACACAAATCATTCAAATCATAATTGTAGACTGACATCATATAACCTTCAACTTCGATACGTATAATGCCATGATCATGAGTCAACTCAGCAGTAAATACATCATCGTGATTCATGTAAATCTCTGGTTTGTATTCTTGAAAAAATGGAGATGATAACAAATGGTTCAATACTTCACGTTTATTTTCTTGACTTCTTTTAACTTTTGTGAATGAGGGAGCTAACCATTTAACGATACTTTCTGCAGTGGCACTTTTACTTTCGAAGAAGTTATTAATGCGATTTGCATTCAAAATCATATCTTCTAAAAAATATTCACCTTTTTCCATTTGCAAAGTATAAATTGCACGACAAGCACCTGCATTGTTAGCAATTGCCTTACTTACATCTTTCACACCATTTAAGAAATTCTGTAAACTCATTTTGTTTTCCTTTCGAATTGTGTAGAGTCTAATCATGAGGCTAAAGCAACCTCGATACATTATTACTCTTGGAGTACGCAACCAAGACCTTAAAAAGGCAATGTATTTCAACTCCCGCTACAGAGTGTACTTTTTTTGGTTAGTTTGCTTTTGCTTCTTCAGCAAGTAAAAACAAATCAAATAATGACGGATTCAAACCCTTTACTCGGATTTGATTATAAACAGCCAATACTACTTCTTCTGAGTATTGGAAACCTATTATACCTCTAATATATACTAACATAGAATTGCCCTTGCACATACTATGATAATTAGTTTTAGCAACAGCATGTCATTCATAAACATATTACTTACCTTCTTCTTTAAGAGAAGAAGCTAAGTCTTCAACGATTTTTCTTTTTGCCTCGTTAAGAGACGTAACTAGTGCATTGTAGCTATCGCTACTCACACCTAATATACACCAGACAAATAGTGCAGCAGCCATCACTACAACGATAGCATCGAACAGCCAAGGGATTGTTTTCCACAATCCAATGGCAACGCCTATATACAATACCCATCGTACTAAGATGGGTAACTCATCAATTTGTTTTTGAGTATCTTTTAATATTTGCATATCAAAATCCTTGTGTGTATCTATCGTTACGATTTGATTGTTGAGATGATCCTCCTTGTTTTTCACTATTCTCTTCTTCACGATTATCTGCTAATGCTTTTCGCATTTGCTTCTGATCGCAGTCGAGGTAGTAGCTCATATCTGGTATTGTTTGCCAACGACCTTTGACCAGACTTGATGAGTAACGACGCACATCCCATTTAATCGGTTGACCTGCAAATACAATGATACTAGGATCACAATCAGGATCCGTGCGTTGTTCTTCAGTTCTTTCGTCTAACTCAACAATGCGTTCTAACATTTGATACGCCAAAATTTCCAACGCAGGGCCATGTAAACGACCCATTGTACCTTTAGCAACTTGCAAAATACTTCCGACGTAGTTTCCTTCTTTATCTTGCACACCACGAGGTGCGCGGAATAAAGCACGGATGTTTTCAGGAATACTCTCATAGAGTTTTGTAGCTACAAGAGAAGGAGGACAATAATTTTCATTATTGTTTGAGGACGAGGATAGTGCTGTTGTAACAGCATTAGAATTAAACATCATGATATAACCTTTCGTTATGATGTAAAAGATAAAGACTCAAAAGAGCCTAAAAACTAAGTTGGGGGAGGCCTTTAGGCCGACCTTATAACAATTCTCTTACTTGGATGTGTTTAAAGACAGATATTTTTTTAGTACTACCATCAGGCAGTACTTTTTCTTCACTGACACGTTCTGTTGTACAACAGAACACATTGTAATCTTCTTTTCTAAGGAGACCTGTCAAACGATACATCAAGCTTATTTCACCTGCTACCAATACAACTTTTCGTGTAGGCAAACGATGAATCCTTGCGGAGATTAATCTTTCTAGCCATTCTTTGTAAAGGTCTTGAAGCGTATCAACAGCAGGTTCATGCATCATTATGATTGTGCATTCTGCTTTGGCTGCTTTTGTCCAGCGAACAATATCTTTTGCAAGTTTTTCTACTTGTAAAGCAGAAAAAGTTGGATCAACTTGTAACATTTCCTTTGGTACTTTTTCAATTGTAAATTCTGGATCATCTTCAAAAAACTTTACTTCAAAGATTGGGTCATTTAAGTATGCCACGATTATTACCTTTCGTAATTAAAAAGTGCAGTAGGAGCAACTGCAAATGATAAAAAATGCTCCTAAAAACTAAGTTACAGGAGGCCTTTAGGCCGACTGTTATAAATTTCTTATATTCCAGTGTGCTCCTAAATACCCATTTCCAAAATACATCCAATCAGCTTTCGGTTTTGAATATTCCCAATTTTTTTTAAAGGTGACTCCACAGGATTCCGCCCATTCTAGTTCTTCCTTGATCCATTCATCAGGGTGTTTTTTAAAAGAGGTTTCAATAATATCCCAATTTAATCTTTCCCAATACTTTTGATTGGGTTGAGATAACCAGTTTTTTATTGCTATATCTGTGCAACTATGTCCTAAACATTTATAACCACTGTACAGTATGGCTATCACTTCCTTTTGCAGTGGAGTTAATTTTTGAAAGTCACAGTTCAGAAGTAAGCATTCTAATGCTTCTTTTACAATGCTATTGTATTTCTTGAAACTTGTTGTACCTTTCAGTGCACTTGGGATAGGTGGTATTGAAGCCCACTCTTCATGAGAGAACCCTCTATCATCATCATAAGTGATTCCAAAGGGGCCATCATGATTTGTTTTTATTTGTGGAACAATTTCATCAAAATTATCAAACATTTTTTTACCTTTCGTAATTTATGCATGTGCTACGTAAAGTAGCATTTCATACTCTTTATGTGTGATTTCAGTCACACCATTTAAGTTCGTCCATCCAATTGCGGCTTTTTCTGAGCCACAATCAATTACTAGTTTGTCAAATGAAATGACAGTTAAACTATAACCACCATTCACTTTGACAACTCTTTTGTAATAGACTTCTTGAAGAACTAAACATTTCATATTTTTCTACCTTTCGTAAAAAAACTAATTAAGTAATGGGGCTATTTCTTTAACCACTTCGTCCCATCTTCTACCGATGGGCTCTCTATTTCTTCTCATTTGTTTTGTTGCCTGTGACGGCAACAAGCCCTCCTCTTTCTTGAGTCGTTTATACTCAGAATGAGTAAAACGCTCAATTTCCCTATCCAATAGGGACAGAAGAAGTAGTTTCCCTTTGAGGAAATCTACTTCTTCTGTATTTTTAATAGGCTGAGATTCAAGCTCAGCTATTTTTTTTTTAATAGAAATGATGCACATTGTTTCCCCTTTTTCTTATAATTGTTTTTTTCTACACGAGTTTCGTGTAGAACTTTACGTAACTTCTTGTTTTGGAGATGAAGGTTTCTCACCTTCACTTTTAAATTATTTACATATTCTTTTTTTTCTTCTTTCCTTTTCAGACAGAGAAGTTTTTCTTTTTCCTCTCTTATTTTCTTTATTAATTCCTTTTTTTCTTGTAAGTTCTCCTTGCAGCAAGCTGCTAGGATTCCCACAACGGGAATTGATATACAATAAAATAACATTATTTTTAGTACCAATACATAAAGTTCCATTTTTTTATCCTTTTAATATCCTTGTTGAAAGAAAGCTGTTACTAACAGCTATAAAAATGCTGCCTAATAATGACAGCTAATGGCACTTCAGGATTAGAATCCATTTTCATAACCTCCTTCACCTTCTTGTTTTTTATTTTCGTTTTTTTTATTTTTTTGGTATCCCCATGCTATATCATGGGTTACCTTTTGTTGGGTGTTTACACTTATCGCTAAAACCATTCTCTTTGTGTTTTCCGTGATCTGGACAATGCGGATTTCACTAAAAATGAATTTTTTTGATTCTTCTAAAGTGACATTTCTATCGAGACACATGATCATATTCAGATCATTGAAAAGATCGATATAATCTGCTGCGTCGCGAAGACTTGCCGCAGAATTTGGTTTGAACGATTTATAAAATATGTTGTCCTCGTGGGCGTCAAATATTTTATATAACTCATTTAAAGATTTGAGAACTCCATCATTTAATATTGATTCTATTAATTCTTTGTCTGGACTTGAAAATTCACAATTTTTAAGGAGTTCGCAGATTTCCTGATCATTGAATTTAGGGAGTATCGGGTCAATATCAGGACTTTGGGAAATGACATTATTAAAGTTAAAGCGAGACATGATGTCCCCTTCCTGCCAAAAGGCTTTGTGAAAAAAGGTTTTCTCAAGACTAAGTATGAGGAGGAACTAGTGACGACGAATTGCCAAGAGGCCAGCTCTATCCTGGGGCGGAGTTAAAACTCCTAAAGAGCTAAAGCTCTCTCAAGACTAAGTTGAAGGAGGAACTAGTGACGACTGATGTTGATTTGCGACAACGCGTTCCCTCTAATGCAAGACCAGTCTGAATGAGTGATCTAAGCGGAGTCTCATATAAGATTAGTAGAGTAGTAAATTAAAAAAAGGTGCCCGAAGACACCTTTATTAACTAATGACCAAGATTGCGATATGTTTCAATCATATTTTTGACACGATTGACACGTATACCTTGATACATCATAGCTAGAGAAGTTTGAACATATTCACCACTCTTCTTATCTTTCTTAAAGGTAGAGTGACTCGATAAAGACCAAACTAATGGTGCAATGCGATGATTACCATACTGATCTTGACCTTCACAGGTTCCCCAATCAGGATAGTTGTAGCCATCAAATGCACCATAGTAATCATTGTTATTAACATGGGAGTAAAGCATACTAAGATAATTATCAGCTGCAATGGTAGTAGCTTGTTGAAGTTCAGCTTTTGTTTTTGTTGGATCAACATCCAACAAGTTATGCTTACTACAAATATAATAAGCTACAAGTAGCTTAACAAAATGTTGAGCAGCAGCATCTTTAGCATTTACTTGCTCGAACTCACTTCTACCTTTATTTGTAGTAAAGGTAAGATTGATTGGCAATGGGCAAACTTCGCCAACAATCTCCTTAATCAAACCTACGAAAGGTTTGATGTTCAAAGAGTGCTTAGAGCCTCCGAGCAAGTTCTCATGAAAACTTGCTTTGTTATCTTTGTAAACAACTTCATTGCCTTCATCATCATGAACGGATTGCAACTTACCTTTAAGTAAATCAGTGCAAGTACCATTCAATACTGCTTTAGCTCTAAAGATGTTGGATTTATTACCAGCCTTTTTGCTTTCTTTTGAACGTTTGGCAATGTCCATAACATTCTCAGCAAGACTAGCATTAGCCCAACCTGCTCCACCGAAGACAGAACGGCTTTTAATAACCATCTCAGGATTAGATTCTAAGAGATTATTAATCACTTTCAAGCCGAACTTAAGGTTACTAGTAGCACTAAATGGAATACTGCTTCTAATGTTTGCAAAGGCTTTGCTAACAGGGTCAGTATTTCCAATAAGTGGCAACCACCAAGAGTCATCACGAACTAGTTTTTTGACTGTACGTCCACTAGCTAGACTAGAACAGTAACTATTCCAATCCTTACGGACAAGAGGGTGTATCTGTCCAGAAACATAACCTTTGCCTTGGACCTTAACTCGGGTCATATTTGCATGATATGAACATACCTTGCGAATATTGTTAACCGAAGATAAAGCATACTTAGCAAATGTATATGCTTCTTGTGGATCGGTTATTATCTGACTACAACGGTCAAGAATAAACGGTATGTATTTATCTAGTTCATCTTGAACTCTGCGTTCAATTCTTCCCCAAACATCAGTCCATTGACTAATGGATAAGTTCAATCCAGCAATTGGACTTTTAATATCAGCGTTGCCTTCTTTGTCAAGAGAGTATTGCCCTTTATCATTTAGACAAGCTATCTCTTTCAATAGTCTTGTTCTAAATTGAGCAACAACCTTCAATACCTCCTTTTGATCTACAGTTAGCTCATTTTGAGCAATCAACCAAGAAGCAAAAACTTCCATTGCATTGATAGGCCTTGCTTTATCATAAGCACATGCCAATGAATAGAACAAGAAGGCAGGAGAATAGTTTGCACCAGAAACCTTATTTCCACCAGGGAGATTTATTTGAAGCTTCTCACGTTGTTCCCAATCAAAGCCTAATGCTTCTAAGAAGATATTACCACGACGGATCGCAGACATCTTACTGATGTCTTGATCCTCACCTTTCGCAAGACGTGAAGCAGCAATTTCTTTAAACGCTAAAGGAACTCTATTGACAATAACCTCAACGAGTTTTTTAGCATTTTCTGGGATACTCTCTAGAGAGGTTTTAGCTTTACGAGCAAAGTTCATGTAGAACTTAAATTCACCTCTATACTCGTTTCTCCAGCCTTGTGGTTCACAAGCAGCAACAATCGTATTGACATTACGATTGTTTTTACCTAGAAGGTCTTGCTCCTTCAATAAAGACATAACTTCCTCAGGAGTATGTCTTAGACTTCCATCCTTAGATGAAGCCTTCCAATAACATACTTCTTTGAGTTCAAGTTCATTCATTGCAAACTTATACACAAGCTTGGGATTCATTGTGTAGTTGTCAGCTAAGAACTTCACATCATACAACTCATCTTCCATAGTTGCAATATGAACTCCTTCAATGTTCTCCAAAGAAGTCAAGCCTTTACCACCTGCTTCTATAAAGGCATCCACAAGTTTGTAGACACCTCCATTACCAATGAATGGCATGGCGACATTACGCTTTTGATTAGAGATGAAAATCTCAATCAAAGCGGCATAGAACAACCAAAGCTTCCAAGTTTTGGTTGTTTCTACTGTTGGTCTAATAGAAACAATTTCATTATATTCATCTTTGATGTATTCCCAATCAATACGCATATACAAGTCCGCAGCCATATTACTAGCAAGACCTGTTGCACCTTGTAAGGTAGCAATTAATGTCTTATTAATATCATAGACTCTTTCTTGTGTCATGTGAGACTGATCAGGGAACATCATCTGTAAGTTCATAGACTTAGGATGACGTTCATCAATTACTTGTCCGTCTTTTTGATGAACAGGAACAAGCCTTGAAGCCCAGGTTACAGCTCCTGCCTTCGCTACCTCAAGAACAGTATTTCTATTCTCCTTGAGGTTTCTTGTTTGCTCTATTGGTCCATAAAGCTCTACCCATGAGAGACTTGGGTCACAAGTCGTATCATCACCATCACAGTCGCTGTTGCGGTCACGACCTTCACATGGATTACATATAAAGAAACCTGCAGGATTACTATCCTTAACAGACAAGTATAACTCTATAAGACGCTTTTCACAAGTATCAAAATCGAGTACGACTTCATCATACTCACGCTCTTCAAGCTTTTTGTTATGGCCATCCACAATTAAGTCAATTGTGCCTTTTGTATGATAAGGAACGCCATCATAGATGAACGTGTCTCCATCATTCAACATGGCTTCACCCAAAGCCAAGAATGCTTCGAATGGCATTGCATTCATAAGCATGATGGCTGAATCTGTTGTAATTGGCACACGGGCTTTTGCAACAGATCTGAATAATGGGTTCAATACATATTTAGACTCTGAAGCCTCCCACAACCTCTCAAGAGCAGGAATGAACACATCTTGCCAGAAAGTTGTAAACTTTCCATCATCGCAAATTTTTCTCCAATTTGCTTTATTTATCAAACTTTCATTTGCATAGCCATTGATGTTGTCATCCCAGCCTACATATTGATTGAACTTATCTAGAACACCTATTTGATCTAAGTCAATTCTAAATAAACCAATCATCGCACTGGTTCCATTTTTCTTGATAGCATTGCTAACAAGAATTGGATATTTAGGATCTGTTTTTAATTCTTTAATAAAGTCGTTTATTTCAGTAGATTCCTTTGTATGGATAAGATCCATATAGGTTCTCTTAAACCACCATTTCTTGGTAAGAGTTTCTTGATCTTTACGTGAGTATTGAATTTCACGTTCTTCAACAAGCTCCAACATCAATGGTGTCAAAAGATTCCAAGCTTCTTTAAGGATACGCTTAGTTCTTTGCGTACCTGAAGAAGCGATCCTTGCAGTGAGTGAGTTTGTAGACTCACTCAACGTGCGGTATGGAATCTTATGAATGTTATCGAAATCACCATTGATAAATGTCAATTCTTTAACACCGTTGACTAAGCCATCAGCAATGTTTTTCGTAACCTGAGAGCTTCGATACAATGTTGAATACATCAACGCTTGCATTGAGGCTTTATCTACCTTAGTGTAAATGTCTTTCACAAGAGCACCTTGCCAAAAGATGGTCTCTTGGAAAGAGGTTGCAAGAGTACGATTCTTACCACCTTCGACATTACGAATGAACCATTCATAAACGTCAGCAGTAATTTCGTAACACTTGCCCATCACGGACTCATCACCATTTAACCATTTCTGGTAATTATTTTTGGCTTCTTTGTAAATAGGAGATTCATCTTTAAATCTACCCTTTACAAAGTTGATATCCAAGGCAGCAATATCACAATCACAGTCTCTTGCTTTCCAAGCTTCAACCATGTCTTTCTTGACGATATTGAAACTACCATCGTCATTTTGCTTTGAAGATGCAATGAGGTCAGTTTTCATTACACCTTTGAGGAATCCACCACCTCTTTGCCAATCATGTGGATTGAAAAGGTTGTCTTTACGAGAAACACTATTCAAGAAGTAACCACGTACTTGACCTTGACGTGTATCCTTGTTGCCTGTGCGATTGTAAGTTCCATCTGAACCTGCATCCGCAAGATACAAATCATATCCACCAACTTTACCTAGAGGTATACGAGAATCATATACCACATATCTAGTAGGTTTCATACCTCTCTTTTCCATTGCTTTAGGCACATTCGTGGGTAAGAATGCATCTTTTACATTGGTGCAAGAGATGTCACCCATTGGGGCAGATATAGCAGCATTCAAGGCAGATAATAAGTACATCTGCATCACTGTCAAATCTCCACATAAAGCGTCAATGACATTCGCAGCTAAAGTGCGATTACCTTGTGCATTGAAGATTTGCACAAGGCTCTCAGATTGAGCACCTTTTAGAAGGGTAGCCTTCTCATTTATGGAGAGGTTAGTTATAACCTTATTCAATGCGTGAATCTGATCCTCATTCAACTTGTCAGTTGAAGGGATACTGCATCTGGTTAATGCAGAGCTAACTTTCTTATCAACATCTGATAGTTTTACTTTAGATAGCTCTAAAGTTTTTCCATCATTTGCCTTTTCATAGTTAGCAACATAATGTTGCTTCAATGCAGGCAGAATAACATTATTCTGCATTTGTGCATCAAAAACATCGACACCAGTTGTTTGTGTTTGATCTACTGCTACTTCCACAGAAGTAACAGTCATATCATCACCCATTGGTGATGATGTGCCAATGATGAGTTTATTAGTAAGATTACTCTTAATGAATTCGTTACTCATTCGAGTATGGTTGTTATTAACCATATATCCTCCTTTCGAGGTGTTATCATTCCCATCGTCAATGTGACAAATGGGGTTTTGTTGTAAACGATATTCGACAAATTTCTTATCGAATGGAGTCGTCAAATCATATTCAGAAGCTGAATTAACAAACTTATAATCTTGAACAGCTTGTTCAAAAGTAGATTTTTCAACAGAAGTTTCAGTTGCATCAACAACATCAGTTGCATCAACAACAGGAGTATCACTACCATAAACGGCAGTGATTTCTGCTTTTGAGAAGATAAATGAGTCAATTGCTCCTAGAAGCCAAGACATGTTAACCTTGCCTTTAAGCAAAGTAACCATACGGTTACTTTTACGTGCAGGCTTACGTGCAGGCTTACGTGCAGGCTTACGTGCAGCAGCCTTATGTGTTGGTTTACTAGCTTTTACCATAGGTCGCCATTTCGTTAAAGCTTTCTTTAAAGCCATTTTAACGCTTAAAACCTTTTGAGCAACCTTACAAATTGCTTCTTTACCACGCTCTTGAGCGGGTACAAGGTCAATAACAGGACCTTTTGGGGTAATGGCTTCCTTGGCTTTTTTGATAGCAACCTTACAAGCTATTAAAGAAGACTTGCAAGCAGCTAAAGCCTCCTTGGCGTCCAACCAAGCGTTTTCTGCTTGGTTCATTTTCATACAATTAGCAATTGTGAACGTCAGTTTGCTAACATATACATAGTTAGCATGAGCTTGACGCTCACATTCGATTTGCTCATTTAAAGCAACTTGTAAGGTTGCTTTCTTTTGTAAAAGATCTTTTAGATTTGACATAATATCCTCCTTACGTGGCTATGTCTTTACCATCCAATAACAACAACAACCACGTCATTGTCTAGATGGGTTCCCTAACGGATGGGGTAGCTTGTTTACTAAGGCTCGCTACACGCCTCATAGAAAGAAACATCTCTTGAACCCGCAGGCGAGATGAACTTCTACTAACCAATAAAGGCTATTAAAGTAGAGAAATTAAAAAAGGCCTCAAAAGACCTTTTTTAATTAGTTATTTATTCTTTAAATACGTCTCCCATATTTCTTGATTGTACATATTTAGGCTTTCGCCCAGCTTAACAAAAGCTTTAACTCCTCCTTCATATGTATGAAGGGTTTCGATCTCCTCCACAGCAGGATCATCCTTGCTGAAACTACGGCAAGTAGCCATAACTACTTGCAGCAAGCCTTCTGGTTTCCAATCTCTCACTTGAGAGTACGAGATTGGAGATGTCTTCTGACCGAATAAGGTCATTGATCCAATTCCTTTGCCATGTGCAATGACAAGCAAAGACTGGGCTTGATTCCCTTTTAGTAGGGATTTGAACTCCCCACTAGTTTCAAAGGTGCACACTTGTGCACCTTCGATTCCATTGTGAGATTTCAATGCTTTTTGGTGCATTAAAACCTCACAATGGTTTATTTCAGCCATTTCTGGTCCAAAGAAAACAGAAATAAATAAAAATAAACAAGTAGTTAAGATGAATAAAGCTTTCATAGTATATCCTTTCGATATAGAGGGGGGTGGGCTTGCAACTACAACAGTGCAAAACTACTATTAAAATAAATACCCCCAAACATATTTTATATATCCTATTTCCCATATATAGAACTTTTTCCCAAAATATAATTTATATATTTCAACCATTTACATATAAGACTTTATTTATCCCAACAATATCCCAAATATTATCCTTTATCTAAAAAAGCGGCTTTTGTAGACAATATTTTGACCTTTATAAAAAAAGCTTAAAATGAAAAAATTTAATTAACTAAAAATAAAACCCTTATATAGAAAATTTTATTTAAACGAAATAAACGTCCCTATAATGATCAACACTATTCCTAGCATTTGATATTGAGAGGGAGGAGAGCAGAAGTAAGCTGATAGTGATATTTCTATTATTGTATGTAAAGCATAAGTAATTGATGTTGCTATCCATATATTGTAGTTCTGGACTAATTGCCACCAAGCAATTAGTCCTAGGTAGTTTGTTATGAGTGAGGTGTAAAGCCACCATTGCCAAGGGGACAGATTTATATTAAATATAGGTTTTGCGTTACCTTTAAACCATAGTATTGTATATAGTAATATAAGACTTACAATAGACAGGAAAGTATTCATTATGAGTGACCTTATAAAAAGAGATGAAGCTAAGGAGTTGAGACAGGTAGAATTCTTTGAAACTATATCAAAGAGTGGGGATGAATATTCTAGGTATTTGGAGAAATTAGATAAGAAGAAATTAGCGAGGGTTAAGCAGAGTGTTAGCAACATAAAGAGTGGTGTACATGCGAGTGCACCATTAATGTGTTTAGGTCATGAGAAGTGTCCATTTATTAAACGTTGTCCTATACCTGATAAGAATGAGGACGGTAGTTTAGATTATGGAGAAGTTAGTGATTATCCTATAGGTAGGGAATGTGTGATGGAGAAATTTTTTGTAGAGCAAAAGATTATTGACTATTTAAAGCATTTAGACGTAGATCCTAGTAATCCTGTAGAGATGAGTATAGTGAATGAGTTAAGTTTAATAGACTTATATAAGAATCGTTGTTTATTTGTATTAAGTGAGGGAGACAGTAAAGGTAACGGTCGTGACTTTTTAATGACAGATGTAACTGGATTTAATGAGTATGGAGATAAAAGTGAGAGTACTAAGATACATCCAGTAGTAGAGATGATAGATAAGTTAGAAAGACGCAGGGAGAAGTGGTTAGACAAGTTAATGGAGACGAGAGAGAGTAAAGCTAACTTTATGGCGAAGATGGGAGAGAGTAATAATAATAGTAAGGTATTGGAGGAGATAAGTAAGTTACGTGAGGCGTTATATAGTACAGAAGTTCAAGAAAAGCCTATGGAGATATTATTAGATGATTAACAAGCATTTTACATATATTAATACTAGTAATAGTCCTGCTGAATTAGTAGTAACAGCATTAGTAGATGGTGAGAACAAGACTTTTACAATTAATTTAAAAGAGAACCAAGTTTCACCTGATATTAATAATGAGATTAAGTCTAGGTATAATAAAGCTGGTATTATACAAAGCGTAAATGTTAATCAATTAGATTTCAATAGTGCAGGTAAACCTGTGATGACTCAAAAGTCTCTTATGGGAGAGACTTTTGATAGTAAGCAAGACATATTAAAGAAGAGTGTAATATTAGATATAGAGACAACTACTAAGGTAGGTGGTGCTGGTATTACTCAGATTGGTTTATATGATATAGGAGATAAGAAGGCTAATTTATTTATACCTAAAGTTAATTTATTAGCACAGGAAGAGTTAAAGGGTACGGAGAAGAGTTTTAAAAAGAGTATTGCATATAACATTGATTTACCTGACGATATGACTTTTAAAGAAGTTAAGAAGTTAGACACAGCATATGAGATGTTAAAGGCAGGTGAATTTAATGAATTAGGCATTAATGATATAGATGCAAAAAGTCAACGACAAGTATATGAGCAGTTATTAAGTAAACGTCAGGAGATTACTACTACATATAGTAAACAAATAGATGATTATATGGTAAAGACTGATAGGTTTCAGGCTTTATTATTTGCTGAAGAAGAAGCATTACAACGTGGTGGCATTCAATTAAATAATGATCAGATATTAAAAAGAGGTTTAATATCTAAGATGATTAGTGGAGAGGTTGAAACTAGTGATATAGATCGTTATTTAAGAGAGACGTTAAAGGTTGGTACTGATGTATTTGAGGGTGGTTTTGTATTACACAAGGGTAAGTCATTAAGAGATATTATTAACAATGATATGCCTAAGTTATTAGAGGGTAAGGTAACATGGATTGCGAATGCAGCATTTGAGAGTAAGCAATTTGGGGCACAAATAAGAGCTTTTGAACAAGAGGCATTTGATGCACTAAAAAGTGCAAATATGATTGAGACTAGTAGAAGAGGTTTTAGTAAAGCTTATCAATCTGGAGTATTTGCAAGTCAGATAGATCAGTTGAATGAAACTCTTCCTGAAGGAAAAAAACTAGTTAAGTATAATCCATTTATAGATGTATTAGAAGGTGTATCAGCGAGTACAGGAGATCCATTTTATGTAACTGGTAGTGAATACGGTATGGCTAGAAATCATGCATTTAAAACTGGTGATTTTACTAAGTTATATGATGTATTTTTAAATCATACTAAAAGTGGTAGTGTACGAGACATTCAAGATTTAGTACGTATGCAACAATCATTCTTTTATAAACAAGGAATGATGAAAGCAGATAAACCTGTTGCATTATCTATAGAGGTACAAGCTAGATTAGCCGCATTTTCTGAAAGAATGCGTCTAAGTGAATTAGCTACTGGCAAAGCAGACTTTGAGGGTGCATTAGAAGGTTTATTTGAAAAGGAAACACATATAGCTATAGGTGACGTATTATCAGAAGAAAAGGTATTAAGAGAATCTTTTGAGCATTTAGATGCATTGAGTGCAGTGTCTAAAGGTGATACTAGTTTAGTAAAGTTAGCACAAGAAGGAAAGGGTGCATATTTTAGGGCAGCAATGGTTGGTCATTTACAGGATTATTTAAATAGACCTGCAATGATTAGTAGTAGTGGTGAGATGGTAGAGTCATTAGGTTTAGAGGATATATTATTAAGACAACGTGCTGGTCGTATGTTTGAAGATATAGCTGAACAAGGTTTTACAGAGGGTGCGCAAAAGTATAAGGGATATGGAGTTGCAGAACAATTAAGTAGAACAGGTGGTTTAACTACAAGTAAAAAAGTACCGATAAATAAACGTTCGACTGAAAGGTTATTTACTTTTCAAGATGTAGTAGATGATTTAAATCAAATGAATCATTATAAATCTGTTGATAGGGACAGATTTATGAAGCAGATGGAAAATCAATTTAAAGAGTATTTTGATGAATCTGGTAATCTAATAGAGGGAAAGAAAACAGGTTTATTAACTGCTAGTAAACAATTAACTGAATCAGCTAGTAATCAAATACAAGTATTTGAAGAAAGATTTAGAGGGCAACATTCTGACTTTACTAGTACGATTAAAAAGTTTGCTGGTATGGTTGATCGACCTGAAGTTAGTGTTAGATCAAGTATAGATGAACAAAGTTTTTTAAAGTCAGTTAGAGAGGGTGTTGCATATAGACCTAGTTTAGGTCAAACACCTAGTAAGGTAGTTGCAGGTACTAGTATATTTGATAATATTAGTTCTAAAGTAGGTGCATATGGTTTATTAGCTGGAGCATTATTTGTAGCTTCTCATTATCAAGAGCAAAAAGACAAAGGTATACTTGTTAGTAATTATCAAGAATTCTTAAATAACCAAGCTAAATACTTTGGCAATATAGATACTTATGTAGATAGAGTAAAAGATAAGTATGGAATGAAGATGGAAGGCTTACAGCATCAAGGTATAATGGCTAAAATTCGTTCTACATTTACAGATTTTGGTTCTCCTTATAACGGGCCTGGATACAGTTCATTTGTTCTAGAAGATAATAAGTTACGTCAAGAAAGAAACAATTATTATAGACAGCAATTTAATGTAAGACATTTTAGTGAACAAGGAGATATTGGTTTACTATTTAAGATGTTTTTAGATAGTAGTTTCCGTAAAGAGTATGGATTAGTAGCTGGTAGTAAGAGTTTCTTTGCAGGAGATCCTTTAGATACTCAACGTTATAACATGTTACGAGATCAAAAGAATTTACGTCAAAAGATAATACGTAAGAATGAATTTGATATTAATGTAGAAGACGGTGACACAATTACTTTACAACGCAAAGGTAGCGACAATAGTGCATTATCTAGGTTTATGGGTAATACAGGCGGTACATTTAGTTTCCGTTTAGCAGGAATTGACTCACCAGAAACAGCGCATGGAGATAGACCTGCACAACCTTATGCAGAAGCAAGTAAAAAGATGCTTCAAGATATAGTTAATAAAGGTAAAGATGTAAAATTGATAATGAGACCTGACGACACCACTTATGGTCGTCAGGTAGCAATGTTATATGTAGATGGTAAAAATATTAACTTAGAAATGATTAAACGAGGAATGGCTTCTTATTTACCTTATAAGAGTAAGGGTAAAAGACCTATGTTTGATCAAAAGGCTTTTGAAAAAGCACAAGAAACTGCAACTAAAAGTAAACGTGGAATGTGGAGTACATCTTATTTCCAAGCATATAGTGAGATAGTTAAAGGTAGTGGTGAAACAATTACATTCAATACTTTAGCAAATAGAACTAAAGTTGCTAAATCAGCTAATTTAATGTCTGTTTATTCTATTATGAATGAAGCTAATAAAGTTGGTATGACTGGATTGATAAGCCAAGAGATAGCAGGACTAAGTGAAAGATTGAAATACACTCAAAAGATATCTGACAGATCTGTTTTTACACCAGATGCAAAGATGAGTAATTATGATATACCCTCTTTACAAGCTTACGGAGGAAACCCTAATACTATTTTAAGTAGTTTAGATCAAATAAAATATGATTTAGCAGGTCAGATTAATAATTCTTTTAGTAATATAGCTAATGAAAACAAACAAAGAAATGTAAACAATTTAAGACTCTCTCAAGAGAGTCTTAATGCAAGTCAAATATACAAAGAAGAAGCTGTTGTTAGAAATGATTTAAAACAACAAAGAGAATTAACTAAAGTTAAAAGAATGAAACGTATGGAGACGATGCAACATAATGCATTAGGGAGTATATTTAACTCACCAATACAACACCATAGGATGTAATTATGATAAGTGATTTATTATTAGCAGCACATAATCAAAGTCCATTAGGACACATTACAAGTTCAACAGGTTATACGCCAACTAGTATAGGCGGTACTATAAAAGATGTTGCAAGTGGTGGTGTTTCATTAGGTTTGATTGGTGCTACTGCAT
>Ga0208667_1000466_pt1 | contig 17255 bp, 30 predicted proteins | sample 11BtaG_FD_184085 | JGI IMG/M metagenome (GOLD analysis project Ga0208667, IMG submission 184085) | Marine viral communities from the Subarctic Pacific Ocean - 11B_ETSP_OMZ_AT15265_CsCl metaG (SPAdes) (version 2) | ecosystem: Environmental > Aquatic > Marine > Oceanic | place: Pacific Ocean... | reverse complement strand
TCCCCGCAATCTCTCTTATTTCTTTATTAAATCTCTCATTAGCCACCCGTGATTTCTCATTACGCTCATCACCTACGGGAAAGCCATACTCGCCAAATTCCTTCAACACAGTTTCCCAACTCATTTTAATCAACTCGTTTTTTCTTAAAATTTGGCTCGGAATTTTTTTGGCACTTGCGGAAAAATTTAGCGTTTAAACTTATTATTAACAGGATAAAAGTTTATTGATTTAATTATATCATTCAATTAATTTACTTTGTTTAGTATCTTTATTTAAATAACCTTTAATTGTATTTGTTGTTTTAATTAATTCATTATATATGTTGTTTAAAATGGTATTGTCTTGTGAGTCTAACTGCTTATTGGCCTTTTTCTTTACCTTTATCTCTCTCAGTATGGTGTGCAATCTGCTGTTCATGTCTTGTAAGGTTTCTATAATTTGCTCCTCGGGGGACACGCTATCAAATGACCCTAATGAGAAGGCAGATATATACTTGTCGCATGCGGAGCCCAAAAAGGTAGAATTGTGAGCGGCGCAGAAGGTTATAATGCGTTAATTATATGTTTAATCAACTAATATATACATTAAAATGATAAACATTGAATGATAAACAAATAAAAAAATTTGGAAACAAAGCCATATGGTTGTGCTTTGCATAACCCTAAGTATTTGGCTATTTTTAAGTGTCGTTATGGACAACCAAACCCGCCGACAAACCGAAGAAATACCCCGTGAAATTGCCATGCTGAACGAAGAGATTCAACGCATCCGTGAAGTGATTGACTTCGTTAGCACTTGCTCCATCAAAGAAGCCCTTGAAGCCGCAATTCGCACCATTGAGAACGAAACCATCAAACTTCGCAATCAAATGAAATGCACCTGTGATTGGGAATATGGGGAAGCAGACCCCGATTGCCTCGCCTGTCTCAATCAATACCGAAATGAGCGTTATGGCTATGATGTTCACGATGTTGAATGCGCCTGTAATGACTGTAATGGCTATAGTCAGGGGTGGTAATGGCCTTCGGGCCTCATCCCCAAAGTATTATTCAACCATATGGTTTGGCTTTGACAACCCAATGGGGGATAAACCCCCAAAGGCTACTTCATTCTTCGTGGAAGTAGTCGCCCTCCATGATGTTGAGTCGGCTTCGTGCATATTTGATTGGTGCGCCCCCGTCCCAACGGTTTTCTCGATATGCCTTCTCAAGCATTTGTTCAGCCTTGGCGCACTGTTCACTCACGAAAGCGTCCAAAACGCACCATCGGCTGTGGTGTGCGTCATCAAAGTCCTTCATCTCACCAATTTGTCGCTTTCGCACCACGAAAGGCAAGAGGTAGTTTTCGTTCACATAGAGAGCATGGAAAGCCTTCGCCATCATCTCCGAAACTTCGGTAATTCGGGCTTGAACCTTGGAAGGCAGAGGCATAACGAATCCAACACGGTGAATCGGCAGGTTGAGGGCCAGAAGTAGGTTAGTAATGACTGCAAGGCCCTTTTCCAAAGGCATAGCACCCGAAAATGCCAAATTTATGAGGGAATTAACAGTTTCAGCCCAAGCAGGGTCTTTCTCTTCAAGAACAGGGAGTCGTTCACGAATCATCAGCAGTTTTTCTTCGGTGGTTTTGTGCTTACGCATGATAACTCCGCATTATGGTATTTTACAAGGTTGAAATGTGCAAAGATATTCAACCATATGGTTTGGCTTTGCCAGCGTAGCGAAAACCCCACCCCGAAGGGTGGGGCAACGGGGGAAGTGAAACAATCACTCTTCTTCGCTCACCTCGGAGACTTCAGCCTTTTTTGGCTTAACTGGGGGTGGGGTCATAGTGGGCAAATCGTCCACCATTTCACCGTTCCATCGTTGTTCAGGCTTGGCTTTGTAGCCGCTAACGAGTGCGCTTGCACCCTTATCAGCCATAGCCTCAGCAAACTCTTCAATGGTGGCGTATGAGCCACCAGTCCGTCCGTGTGGGAAAATGGTAGCCAAAATCAATTCAGCCTCTCCAACTTCCGCAAATGCACGAACCAAACGGTTCTTCACAGAACGCACACTGTCTTGCACTCCTTGAGGGAGCGAAGATGGTTTTCCAATACTGGATTGTGGGAAGGTGTCGCACCCTTTTCCCATGTTCCGAATAGCCGTCCAATACACGCTACGCATCTCGTCATTCTCCGCACTATCGCCCAATTGAATGGTGTTTTTGATAGTGAGGGTTTTCATGTCCTCTTCTTGGGTGTTCAACCAATCCCTAATCGGGTTGGTGTTTCGCACCCAGTTTTCTTCTTTCATTCCTGTCATGTTGTTCACTTCCTTTGAACAGATTGCTTCATTCCCCCGAAGCAATAGACCCTAATGATTCTCAGTTATGGGGTAGTGTTCGTTATACTGGCAAAGCCGCACTACCATATGGTTTGGCTTTGCCTAAACCCCGACTATTCGGGGGGGTTGCACCCCAAGCATGATTTTAGTCCCCATTTGTGGCCGGTTCTCACACACTGTCGGGTTGCCGCCACTTTGACGGTATCATAGATAGCCGTTGGTTCCTCATAGGATGGAACCTTATTGTTGAGCAAAACGGCCCACGGGTGGGTGTAGCCGAGCAATTTCCATTCCTCCCGAATGTAGGTCCACATTTTCTTCGCTTCTTCTTCTGTCATTTCTGTCATGGTTCTTCACCTATGGATATATTGAATCGGAGACACACCTTCGTTCCACTCTTTACTTCTTTCATTCGCTTACCGCTTCCGTCGCATTTCGTTCCAATGGCTTCACCATGGGTCATCACTCAATGTTCTATTCTGCTTTCGTGTCGGGATTCGCCTATTTCTGTCGTCGGGTGTGTTCTTTTCGTCAAGGAGGGATGCATATCACTTGACTACACCAATGCGGGAGGAATTACCTTGAAAACGGGGTATCTGCAAAGCATTACCATATGGTCGTATCTTTGAGGATAACGGAAGGCGACCCGAAGGCCGCCGCTTTTCTCACTTCCATCGGTTGCGAGACTCCTCCCAGAGAGCATCTAACTCTTTTTCGGTCATGCCCTCCAATTCGCTCATTATTTTCCAAAGAGGTTTAAGGTCAGGAAAATCCTCAATTTCGCTAACACCATAAGAACACTTTCCATACCCAAAGATGATGGTTCGGTATCGTTGTTGTAGCATATTAGCAGTTTGCATATGAATATGCTTTTCCTTCTTTTCTTCCTCAGTTGCGTGGTGGTGGTTGTAGGTCGAAAATCCATCATAGCAAACAGGACACTTACATTCTGATGAATCCCTAAGCCATGCGCTGTAAGTATTCAATGCCGTTTGGTGGCGGTGGAACATAATGGTATTTTCCAATGCTTCTTTGAGGGTAATCATGTTAATTCTTGACTTTAGGGAATTATAGGGTTGCCGTTCCACTAAGCATCAAAGACCTGCAACCATATGGTCTTGCTTTGCGTAAGGCCCGAAGGCCCCCAATCAAGGGAATTCTTGGCGTTCTCGGTGTATCTCAATTGCCACATCAAGCGGCAAAACCCACCCACACGAACAAATCCATGCCTCTTCATCAGCACCCGCATAAGGCACAATTGAAGCACATATGGGACATATCACGGTGTCGTTCATCATTCTTCTTCCTCTCCATACGCTGAACGCTTGATTTCATCCCAGTTAATCAAACCAAAGTTGATGTAGTCGTTGAAAAACAGACCGTAGCCTTCTTTTGTGATTTTGTCCCATTCCTCTTTAATGGATTCCTTGATAAAATCCCAACCATGAGGTTTAGCGATAATATCGCTAAAATAAACAACAACAAGCCAAGTTTCTCTATTAGTCCATCCGTTATAATCAGTCATAATATGTCTTAACTTAGGCCATTTATGAGGTAATGCAGATTCAAAGATACATTACCATATGGTGTTGCTTTCGCACACAACCCAAGGCCCCCCCCGAAGGAGGGCAACAAGGGTGATGCAACTCACTCAAACTCATTCTTCCTCGGAAACCTCCGAGATATCGGCCTTAGTCGCCGTTGGGACGATTTGTGGGGAATTGCCGTCCATAGAGAGGGCATCCCATCGCTTGTCCTTGATGGCTGTTTTCATAACATTCTGTGCTTTACGCACTTCATCGTCAATCATGGCTTCATAGTCGGCAAACTCGCCGCCGGTTCGTCCATGGGGAATCTTGACCTTCAAGAGCATGTCATGGTATTCAGTAGGGATTGACGCATAAACAGAGCGAACCGCATTCACAACAGTGAGAATGTTCGCTTCCTGTTCGGCCGTATAATTCTCCGAAGGACGACCGGCAAAAGAGGGAAACCCCTCAAGTCCTTTACCCATGTTTCTAACGGCAGTCCAATAAACTGTTCGCATTTCATCGTTTTCTGCTTGGTCGCCAAGGTTAAGGGTTCCAATCAGCGTGGCTTTGTGTAGGTTATCGTCCTCCACATTGTCCAAGTGTAGTCGGACAATTGCAGAGTTTCGCTTCCAGTTGTTTTCTTTCATATTTTTCACTTCCTGTGAGGTGGGTTGGTTTTTGTTTGTTGCATCACCCTTGAAGCAATTATGATATGAAAATCTCGCTTAAACTTAGGGTTTGCAAAGCCAACCATATGGTGTTATAACTTTGTCAATAACGCCCCATAAAACGCCTAAGTCTCGGATTGGCATGAACACCCACGAATTGCGACAGATGAGGAAGAGCGAGGTAAGCGCACTTTGGCAGAAGATAGCCGAAAGCGACGGTAAAGATGAAATGGCGATTTTTGACCAAATCCAAGAGGTTGAAGCCCACTACCAAATTCTCATCAAGGAAAGCGGCATTCTCAATGATTGGGGGATTCTTGCTGAAGAATGGGCCACACTTTCTCAAACCATGAAGAAAATCATCGTGGACATGTCAGAAGAAGCCAACCGCTACGAGCGACTTCGTGAGGATTTGCAGGGATGGCTTGAGCAAGCCCCCTAAACGGCCTTCGGGCCAATAGCCACAAAGTTATGACCATATGGTAGGAAAGAATGCAAGTATTTCTTATTCCGTATTTAAAGAACCCCTCTCAATCGGTAAAATAAATTATGCCGACCACAATAACACAAACAAAGAGTGGTGTTCAATTGGATGTATTTCAAATAACAATAATATAGAATATCTAATATCCAATATATCATATAATATAGATTGTTCAATCCGTCTCACGCTGGATAGGGAATGAGACGGATTGTATTAGATGAGGATAGGGGTAGTTGTGTATCACAACTACATATTTCTAATCAATACATCTCATATATCTCATATCTCATATCTCATACTCTCTCTGTGAAAGTGCTTGTATGGGCTTTAGCATAAGTGCTTCTCATAAGTCCCCCTATTAGATAGAGAGACCTTGTGAGAGAGGGAGAGGTAGGATGAGATATGAGATGGATGAGATGCATTGTCGGAAAATTGTTGTTTTGGGGTCTATTGGTAAGACTTGTGTTGCACAACTGTTCGTCTCATGGTTTGCTGATTTTTGAGACGGATGATGAGATGCATTCGCCATGAGACGCATTTTCTCCTATTGACTGGAATTAAATTGGGCTAAATATATTCAATTGCCTTTGTGAGATAATTGTTAGCATTAGGTGTTTTTAATCAACAGTCATCGGATGGAGGCCGATGGGGGTTCTATTGCCCAACTAAAACAATTATCCATAAGTCGCCCTATTGGGGTGTCCTCTAACTTCTTTAGCGGGCTTTATATGTGTTTAACCACATGTTAGGTCATCCCCGAATGACGGGGAATGGAGTTGAAAAAATATGGAAAACACCGAATGGGATAGCCTAGTGCTTGATGTGAACGAATACCTTGAGGCCGCAGACCTTGAGGCTGGACTTAGCCAAGTCATCAGCCTCAACCTTGAGATTGGAACGAATGATGCCGCAGAGCGTGAGAATTGCCGAAATGCAATCAAGGCTCTTTTGCGTGGCCGTGATGGAACACCCTTCCGCAAGGGAAAGAAGCCATCTGTTCCTACCTCTGTCCGTGTGTCTATTGACAAAATCTGTGGAGTTGTGAGCGAAGCCGCCACCAACTACTACAACCATGATGCCATTATTGCGAGCGTTTCTTTCGCCCGTGGTGGAGCGTTGTATGATACAGCAGAAGAATATGCTTCTTCCGTTGTGAAGAAAACCCGAAGTGCCTTGACTAAGCAGTTTAAGGCTGGCGAATGGGACGGTAGCGTTGCCTCTCTTCTTTCCTCGGAAGAAGAGTGAACCAATAAGCCTAAATCCAGTCTTTTAGACTGAACAACAGAGGATGGGGGGCCAAGGCCCCCTGTCCTCTCCTTTTCAATGGGGAGTTTGGCTAAATTAAAAAAACCTAACGGGTTTCTTCGCTAAGGGTTGCGTTCTTTGACCTAAGGTTTTCTCCCCACCTCTTTGAGGTATTGTTATGAAATTAATTGAAGAAGTCTATGTCAAGGCAGATAAAAACACTATTTGTCAAACTTGTGGAATTGATATTCCCGAAGGAACAAATCATTTACTTGAGACTTATGTTCATCAAGGTAATTTACTAGTTAGCCACTATTGCTTGAATAAGAAGTGCAACCCTCCCAACAATGTTAGAAGTCGCCTAATGTGGGGCTTTGGCATAATCATCGTAATTGGAGCAATCGCCTTAGAAAGAGGAATGTTCTGAATTAGCATCTATATCTGAGGGGGTCGGGTGTTCAGTCCCCCTTATAAGGGGGTCGCCGCCCGTCCTGTTGATGATGGGCGAAACCGTCAGTTGCTACTATAGACATAAATGCGGCTGCTTAACATCAAACAAACGCTAAGGTGGTGGAGCATGGTTAAACACGCAGGGCTTAAATTCCTGTCCGTAATGGTTCGCAGGTTCAAATCCTGCCCTTAGCACTCACATCATGGGGAAGTTGCAGAACAGGGGCAACAATGAAGTATGCCGATTAATTTCGGTTTGTTCTCCTTCCCCTCCTATTCAAATAAAAGTAAAAGAGGTAATAAAAATGAACAAAGAAGAAAAAGAAATGGTGGATTCACTAGTTGAACACATCAAGCAACAAGAAAGAAATAAACAAACAAAGTCATTAATGGAAATGCGTAAGGTATTCTCCGATTACTTGACTTCCCAAGGTATGGAAATGCCCGAACTTTTTAAGCGAGGGGATTTTATTTCTTTTTTCTTAAATAACAATTGAGGTAATAAAAATGAAATATACAGAACAACAAGAGAAGATTTTCCACAGTATTGTGGAAACTGAGAGCCATGTGATTGTGATTGCTGGAGCAGGAACAGGAAAGACTTCAACCATCGTTGAATCCGCAAACCGCATTGATTCAAACAATGCAGCATTCCTTTGTTTCAACAAATCAATTCAGACCGAATTGCAAAGCAGATTGCCTGATAATGTGGATGCGAAAACATTCCACGCTTTTGGCTTTGCCGCAATCCGAAACGCCGGTGTCCGAACAAAGGTGGACGGTCGTAAAACCCACTACATTATTCAAGAATTATTGGGTAAAGACTACTACACACAACCATTGTGCAAACTAGTTTCCTTAATCAAGGGTTCTTTGGTTGATGCAACCGATAAGAAGGCAATTCGTCAATTAATTGACCAATATAACATTGTTTTTGAGTCAAGTCGTGAAGAAAACCAAGCCATTGGTGCGATTCCTGCTATTCTCAACCTCGCAAAGTCTCAAACAAACAAGATTGACTTTGATGACATGATTTGGCTTCCCTTGGTGAACAATTATCCAATGCCTCATTATGATATTCTTTTTGTGGATGAAGCACAGGATTTCAACGAAGCACAGCGAGAATTAATTTCCCGTGTGGTGAATGGTGGGCGATGCGTTATTGTTGGCGACCCTAATCAAGCAATTTACGGATTCCGTGGTGCTGATAGCAATTCGATGAATATGTTCAAGCAACGATTAATGAAGGAATCAGACCGTGAAATTGTTGAATTACCTTTGAGCATTTCATGGCGTTGCCCAACTAATGTTGTAAAAGAGGCTAACCGATATGTTGCTAACTTCCATCATGCTCCGAACGCTATTGAGGGAAAGGTCGTTGTTGATGCGCCTTTCAGCCCTCAAAGAAACGATATGGTTCTATGTCGCTACAATGCGCCGTTGGTTTCAGCGTTTTATGACTTGATTTCACAAGGTAAATCTGCATACATCCTCGGAAGGGATATGACAAAAGGACTCATCAATGCTGTCAAAAAAATCACCAAGAACAACAACATGGGTGTTGTTGAATTCAGTGGTTTGTTTCAAGCAGACTTTGAATACAACCACAAGCGTTTGATGCAACAGGAAAAAACCAATCAAGCATTCGCTCTTGAGGATAAGGCTGCTTGTATTCGCATCTTCATTAACAAGGCAGAAACAGTTGGTGGTATCATTGAGGAAATCAAGCGTGTGTTTGATGCTAATGACAAAGGAGAAATTATGCTCTCAACCGTTCATAAATCAAAAGGTCTTGAAGCCAAGAGAGTATATATTCTCGCAACAGAACGAATGCCTCACCCTAAGGGTGGGCTTGAGGAAAACAATATTTGCTATGTGGCAATCACAAGGGCACAAGAAAGTTTATTCTATGTTGGCCCTCGCCCATCAATTAACTGACTCCAAGGGACTTACCTCGCCCTACAACGGTATATGCGTGAGCCGTGGGATTTTGACGCACAGAAAGGTGCAACGCCTTTCTCTTTACTACTGTAAAGATGAACTAAATGCGGTTGTAAGCATGAACCGATTCAAAGGAATTTGATGCTCAAATAGGTGCAAAGCCTATCCATTTAAAGGAGAAATAAAAATGAAATACGAAAACTTTATGAAAATTACAGATAGATGGTCAGATGATGACCGAATAACTTTCTTAATGGAATACCCATTGTGGAATGAAATGGTGATTCGTTTTATTATGCATAAGTGGCGTAATGATTTGGAAATTGAACTTGAAGAGATTGCTTTCTTTGCTCAAGACAATAATATTTTGGAAATCACTAATTTGCCGGAGGCAGAAGAATGAGTTGCCAACACGACGATTACGAATTGACAGCAGAAGATTTGGAACCTGATTTTGATTCGGGCTACAATATCATTCATCAACATTTTAAGTGTTATGAATGTGGTGCAATCGGAAACAGGACCTACAGAATTCCTGTTGAGATAACTTGGAATGGAAATCAAACTAAGTTGGACTTGGAATGATATTCAAGTGGTTGAGAAAATTCAAGGTGGTCGAAAAAACCATCATCCGTTGCGGAAGTTGCTTTCTTGAAGCAAACCGCTACATGCAAATAAGGTTTCAGCCAATTGGCGAGAAGCCGTCAAATGACAAAATAATAATCCCAATATGTGATGATTGCTATGAAGAAGTATATGAAAGATATAATCCACAAAGACTCCCTGCGCCTGTTCAAGTCGGAATATTTGAACAGACCGATTAAACATGAAATTCGCAGAAAGGAAGTGTATAAAGAATTAAGAGGAATCGGTATGCCCTCTTGGAAAGCATATCAAATATCAATAAAAAAAATGGTGATAAAATGAATACGAATGAAATAAGAAAAGCACAGGTCGCTTCTTTTGGTGCGACCTACGAACCCATGGACGAAAACTCTGTTGAGGTTTATCGTCTTGAATGTAGGCAATATTTAGAACAGACCTTTGAAAACTACTTGGAGAACCCAAGTGCTTCTAATTGGAATGCTATGATTCCTGCCATGATGTGGCACCAATATTGGACTCAAAAGGCAGTTTATGAGGTGATTGAAGAATGAATATCTTTGCACTATCAAAGAACCCTATTGAAGCAGCACAACAAATGCTAGACAAACATGTGGTTAAAATGCCAACCGAGAGTTGTCAAATGATTCACACAAATGCACTTTACTTTCAGTATCTTGCGAAGTATGGAAAGGAACCTTCCTTGCGTGAGTTGAAACAATTTCATGCTTGTTCTAATTCAAAACTAATGAAACCGGCTATGCTTAATCATCCTTCAACTATTTGGGCAAGACAAAATCCAAACAATGCCGATTGGCTTATGCAGCACGCTCTTGCTCTTTGTGATGAATACACATACCGATACGGTAAAACCCACGGTAGTTATGCCCGCATTCTTCAAAAGTGCGGCGACAATTTCATGGAAGAAGGTTCTTGGAAAGAAGCCTCGCCAGTATCTATTGCCATGTTTGATGAATATAGAATACCCAACACCTTCTTGACTGAATGGGAATATGTCATTCAGTCTTATCGCCACTACTATCTTGAAGGCAAGTGGAAGTTTGCCGAATGGCGAAACAACCGCCGACCAGCATGGTTTCCCGCAAACCAATATGCTATCAAATACAACCAATATGTGCAAGAATACAACGCACTGCAACCCAAATTCCCATTGAAGGAGATGAAAATATGATATACTGTTGTGATGAATTTATGGAAATAATTGACACAAAACTCGGCCAACACAAATGCAAATGTGCAATATGTGGCAAAGTTGCTCTTTACCAACCTTACAGGGGTGATTAAGTGCCTAAAAGATGTATTGCTTGTAATGTAGTAATAGGGCACAAGAAACACTATTGTTTCCGTTGCTTAACCGAATTAACAGAAAAGACAGGTGAATATAATGAGTGAATGTAAAAAATGTAATGGAAAAATGAGTTATGTTGTTTTTGACCCGCATGCAGATGCCCCACTTTCCGTGGAATGTTGGGACTGTTTATCTGAATTGAATTATCAAGACAATGTAGCGCAGGACTTATCTCGGCTGTTGCGAAAAGCAAGCCCTGAAAAACTTGCTCAATTGCTGGCTTCCCATGTTGTGGCTAAGGTCTATCGTGAGCGAGAGAGGGACTTAAGTAGGCTTGAAGATATGGTCAAGTCAAAGGATTTAGTCAATGCACTGGCTATTTGTAGTGCGTATATTGGCTGAAAAAAATAATGGGCGTATGGTGTAATGGATAGCATTCGGGCCTTCTAAGCCTGAGATGGGGGTTCGATTCCCTCTATGCCCACCATTCAAAAAAAAGGAGAAATAAAAATGCAAATAAAACCAAAAAAAGTGGAATTTAGATTGATTGATAGCGAGACGATGCCTCCAATCGTTATCAGTTATAATGAGAATGACGAACCCAAGGTAGTGATTAACACATATCACAAACTTTGGATTAGCGTGAACCGGAGAACAATTGCCGGAGTGATTGAAGCACTCCAAGAAAAGATGGACACTATTTTACAGGGCTATCTAGTTGAGCAATTTAACTTTGAGAAAGAAGATAGGGAGTTTTTAGAATGATGACTTGTGAAGTGTGTGGGAAACTACATGTTTCAAGGAGTCTTAAAAGAGAGGAATTAAAATGAAAAGAGAATTAGGAAATGGACGATGGGATAAAATCCTCGTCAAAAGAATGACAGCATTATCTGTTGCCGACAATTACGAAGAAGCAAAGGAAGAATGGATTGCTACTGGTGATGTTTGGTGGAGAGGTTCTGCTGATATGCCTGAGTGGGTAAGCACTTCTTCTCACCCAAACTACTGTCTTTGTGGGCACCCAATTGTCTATCATTTCCGTATTCAAAACACCGAAAATGGCGTTGAAGAAATTGTCGGAAGCGACCACATCAATTCATACCTCATTATGCGACAGATTGCCGAAGAGATGAAAGTTGATTTACAGACTGTATCTGATGAACAAGTAGAGCGTTGGTTGAAAGAGCGTGTGGGTTCAATGAAAGCAGAAGCATGGTGGGCTGAAAACGGATTATCATTCACAACCATGTTTGATGCAGTTAAGGAGATTGATTTGTGGCATAATGTTCACGAAAAAAATGTGGTGTATGACACCAAATACCGAAGATATGAAACCCAAAAGGTCTTGAGAAAGAAAGGTAAGGGCCAATTCGGTATTGACTATGATATGGCTTCTATTGTTTGGCGGTGGAATCACCCCGACAATCCAAAGGCTCAAATCAAAACCCGTGGCTACCCCAATGATAAATTAATGATGGATTTGTCTTTGTTCTTTGCTCAATCTGTTTCCATGCGCCCTGCATTTGAAGCGTGGAAACAAGAGCGTAAAGACCGTTTGGTATTCTTGGAAGAGAAAAAAAGGCAAGAAGAACGCCGAAAGCAAGAACGCTTAGAAAGGCAAAGATTGGCTCAAATTGAATGGGAGAAAGGCGCACCTGAAAGAGAGCGTTTAGCGAAAAAGAGAAAAATGGAACAAATGCTAGAAGCAAAGAGAAGGGACGAGAGACAACTACAAAAGGCTCTAAAAGACCTTGCTCTCGCACCCTCTGAATCTTTTAAAAATATGTGTGATTTTTATGGTTTCCCAGTATTTGATGATTCATTTCCATCTAACCTCTGGGAAGCACGATTCTTAGTAAGCATCAGAGAGAAACTAAATAAGCGTGGTGAATTGACTACTGCTCAATTTGTTTCTATGAAGGACATCATGTTGGAAAAACCTCCGACTGATAAACAGGTCAAGTATTTGCGAGACTTAGGTTGGGAAGGAGAAATACCTTCTAAACAATTCGCAAGCACAAAAATTGGAGAAATTTTAGAAAATAAAGGTGAATGAAATGAGAATGATAAAGAATATTATTTATGGGGCAATTGCGATAACTGTCCCTGTTGTTGGCGTAGCATTGGTCGGACTTTTGTATGACGGCGACGACCCCGAGGTATAGCGGGCTTTAAATAGGAAACAGAACATAGGAGAACATAGGAAGTGAAAATTATGATTACACTACGAATTTTGAACGAGATGGGGCACACCACCCTTAGCATTGAAGCAACGGAAGTCATTGAACATATCCACACACACCCAACTCATTGGGTTTTCGTGGACGGAGAAATGGTAGCCCGTGAAGGAATTGATGAAATTAACTGGGACACTGTTCAGTCTGTGGACTTGACTCCCGCAATTGTTGGAGGCCACTATTGAGCCTCCTCTAATTGTTTCCTATACCCTTGGGGGTGTCGCCATGTCCGACCACATGGAGGCATCCCCTTTTTTGGGTGATGAAGATAGATTACAAGTTTTTTATATCGCCCAATGCCCTACAACTCCAACTTGATATTCTGGGTTGGAAACTTATGAATCCCTATATCCATGAGGATGTAGCGGTATTCAAACCTGACTTTTATCCAAACAACCATGTTATCGCTTTAGCGAATCGTGGTTATATTTGGGCTAAAGGATATACTCTTATTGAGTATAAACAACAACAATTTAATTCAGTTAATGATTTATTGGACGAATGGGATTACGCATTAAATGATTTTGAGAACTGGAATTTCTTAGCAGAAAAAGAATGGGTCTTAACGAAGGACGGTAAAGAGAGTCTTTATTTCTTTGATTCCCTTCAACAGATACCCCTGCGAAGAAAATACAGGTGTTGAGTTTTGCGAGACAAAGAGAAGGCTTGTAGGCTTATCAGTGATTGTGTTCAATTATTTAATGAATTAGATGAGAAAAACTTTAGAGGAATTAAAAGGTGGGCCAAATATGCTAAGATTGATGAATCCTATTTTAACCCCTTCTCTCTTACTCAAAGCATCTATGATTGTCTTTGGGATGTTCCCGAAGCAATAGACGAAGGTTTTTCTAAATACCTAGAAAGAAGAAAAAAGGAATACAATGAAATGTTGGCCTATCACAACAAAAACTGCGAAACAACATGTTTAGTTTGTGATGATAGGCAAGTTATCAAAGATTTATTGGGGATTGATTATGAAAGAAAAGAATCCTGAATACATTCAAAACAATAGAAAAGGCAACAAAGTTGCCACCATGTGCCGAGTATGCGGCAATAAATTATACTCACCAATTGAAATACAAAATGAGATGCATGATGCATGCAACAAAGATAACACTAAAATATATATGATGTGAAAATTATGAATGTAAATATACGAATTAACAAAATAGACGATAGCAACGACTTTTTCTATACCCATATTGAATCGGATATTCTAGAATGGAATAGGCCTTCAATGCTTAACGGTTTCCTAACCATTGGTAGGGGAAATCCTCGTGCGAAAGACCCCGCCCATGATGGAATCAAAAGAGAATTCTTGTCAATTTTTGCGAAGAGAACAAAACGATATCACCGATATAGAATCCCAAAGAGTTTTTCCACCTCCTTTAAAATAAAGGACTTGGCTATTTTTATACAAAAGAAAAATGGACGACATGCAGTGAATGGTGTCTATGTTTCTTTAGATAACATGTGCGATGTTTTGGCAAGAGTTTTGTATAGGAGTTGCTTTACTGATGATGTTGCTACTTTGAATAAAGTCCTTTGGAAGTTTTTACAAATACCTGAAAATGTAGCATATGCTATGGAAAACCGTGTTCCTTATTTCTTTTACTCGGAATATCAACGCCACGATGTTCGTCTAAATGTTCAAAGAATAGACCATTCCACTGTTGCTATTGAGATTAGCGACGGTATTTGGGGAGAAATGTCTTTTAAAGAATTAGATAAATATTGTAATTTTTATGTTCATTCTAAGAAGAGAGGTTCTTGGCCCTTCACCTCGCCAAAGAACCTATTCACCAAGTTGGTAGGAAGAGAACCTTCCGGTGCAGAATTAAATTTAATGATTGCTTTTCTTCAACAGAATAGAAAACAAGATATTGTGGAAAAGAAAGCATACCAACTCATAAGTGAGATGGTGGAACAGAGGCCTGAGAGATTATTTCCTGTTTGGACTGAAGATAATAAACTCTCTAGGCTTTTTGTTAGAGGTAATCATTACGACTGGTTGCTATCCAGCAAAAGATTGAAGGCTAGCGGAACACAAGATGTTCAGACTTTTGTCTATCAACCACAAGAAGGAAAGGATGCATGGAAAGGCCCAATTTGCATTGATAATGCAAACAATGATTCTTCTATTGGCGACCAATTTGCCGCAAGAGCGATGGCTCTTTTGAATGATAATATGACTCTAACAATGGTTAGCACAATCAACTCTTACATTAGAAGTGAACCAAATATAAATAGGGCGGATATGAATGAAGAAATGCGAAGAATGCGGCTTAAATGATAGTAGTTTTGATGAAAATATGGGAGAACACATCTGTAATGGGTGTGGGCTTGTCATTATAACTGAAATGTTTGAAGAGACTGTTCATATTTTGAACAGTGCTGGTGAAAATATTCACTCTGCTGATAGGGGCCACTTAGGTTCTGTTATTACAGGAGAGGGTTCTTATAAGTTAAACCGGTTCAAGAGAGGAGTTATTCCCCAAAACATTCAACAAGGGTTGCTACACTGCAACATGGTTTTGGCAAACTTCTCACCTTCACAATCTTCTAAAGAGAGAGTGGAAAAAATATACATGGAAGCATATCGTAAAGGCATCTTTGGGAAATTTTCTTTTGAAGATAGGGCGACGGCGGTAGTGTTCTATGCTCTCAAGGAGAGAGGGACACCAATACCTCTCAAAAAGGTCATGGAGGAGTTTGAAGTGAACCCAAAAAGGGTCCGTAAAATAGTCAAAAAATTAAACGGGCTTTATCGCAATCGGATTAATTTTACGGAAATTAATCCTGCTTATCAGTTAGAATATCATGTCTTGCAGATTACCAAAGACAGGACATATCTCCAACAATGCTTACAGGTATTGGCTCGTTTTGAAAACATAGTGAGTAATAGTAATTTTACAAAAAGCAAATCCTACTATGCTTCTATCTGTTGGATTACATCTAATGTTTTCCTGAGGAGTGAACCGACTCGTAAGCAAATTTGTGAAGCATGTGAGTATCATCATAGTTGTGTCTATGAGCAGACGAAATCCCTTTTAGCCTTGATTGGGAAAACTTCGGTTAAAGAATTAAGAGGCAAAGATGTAAATAAAATAGGTGAAACAAATGTTTGAAAAAGAATGGAATAAATTAGCAAAGACGATTTACACCAATGCGGTGAATCATGGTTTTTGGAAGGAAGAGAGAAATGATGGTGAAGCAATTTCACTGATGCATTCGGAGTTATCCGAAGCACTTGAGGCTATGCGAAACGATAACCCTTCTTCGAATAAAATCATTGAATTTAACAGCGTTGAAGAAGAATTAGCAGATGTAGTCATTCGCATAATGGATTATGCTTTTGGAAAGGACTTAGATGTAGCGGGTGCGATTCTCGCTAAGATTGAATACAATAAAAGCCGTGAGTTTATGCATGGCAAATCGTTCTAAGGAGGAATAAATATGAGCAAAACAGTTAAAGATATGAAATGTGGTTTTTGTGGTGCTATTGGACACACCGCTAGAACCTGCGAAGAAAAGAAAAAGCAAGCAATTAAGGACGAAAGGAAAGCCAGAAGAAAACAGGCTAAAAAATACTACTATTCCGATTCTAAAAGTCTTGCACCTCTTCTCGGAAAATTAACAGAAGAAGGAAAAACCGCATTATTGAATAATGGTTTTATGCGTAGCGCACATTTTTTGGTTCAAACAAAACCCGAAACTGCCATTCAAGAACTACTGGTTGAACCCATGATTGAGATTACCTCTACAAGAGCGAAAAGCGAAGGCCGTAGGGTTGAATTTAGTAGAGAGCCTCATTTTAAAACAGTGGATAACAAAAACAAGTATTTGGATTATTTACTCACTGTTTCTTTCAAGGGACACAAAACACCTATCAAGTGGCTAATTGAAGCAGAAGCACCCAATCAAACTCATAAGGGTATTGAGCAGGTAGAAGATTTTTTGGCTTCCGTCCCTAATGTGAATGAGTATCGTTTTATTGTGACGGACGGCTATTGGTATCATTTCTGCCTTCCTACTATTGATAGTGCCTTAGAGTGGACAAGCATCACTCTTGACGATAATAGTTTTTGGCTGGACAATAAAGTGAGTGCTATGTTTTTGGATATTAAAGCACTAGACAACATGAAACATTTAGCACTATGGGGAACTATCATAGGTGCGGCACTGGTATGGAACTACCTATTAGTTTAAGGAGGAATAAATATGAAAAAAGAATTAAAAAATTATTGTGCGTTTTGTGATGAGGTTATGCAAGACTATGAATCAAACAACCCCGACCCTTTCATTTTTGAGAGCGGTTATGATAGGGTCTGTAGGGATTGTGATAATCTAGTTATTGCCACAAGGATGCTATGCACGACAGAGGAACAAGTCAGTTTTATTCAAAATTTATTGATGATGAGTTTTAGCCTCAAAAAGGCTAGAAAGAAATCAATGGAGATA
>Ga0208667_1000464_pt1 | contig 17279 bp, 16 predicted proteins | sample 11BtaG_FD_184085 | JGI IMG/M metagenome (GOLD analysis project Ga0208667, IMG submission 184085) | Marine viral communities from the Subarctic Pacific Ocean - 11B_ETSP_OMZ_AT15265_CsCl metaG (SPAdes) (version 2) | ecosystem: Environmental > Aquatic > Marine > Oceanic | place: Pacific Ocean... | reverse complement strand
CAGTGCTACCAACAACTAATGATTTTATATTTTTTGGTAAAGATAATAGAGCAAACATGACGAGCTTGCTTGGCTACTATGCTGAAGTGGAAGTAAAAAATAATTCAACAGAGAAAGCAGAGATATTCGCTATGGGATCTGAGATATTTGAAAGTAGTAAATAATGTGTAACTATATAGATATTAGAATAAAATGAGTAATTCACCTTTAAAAATAGACCCAACAGGAGGCTTAATATTAGGCCAAATAGGAAATGTCGCCGGAGGACTTACTAGTATAGCTAGTGGTATAATCGGTAGTAAGCGTAGAAGACAAGAAGAAAGAGACGCACAAGCTGAGTTTGATAAGTACAGAGCTCAGTTTGAGATGACTGACACCTCTAACCCTTATGCTAATATGCAAAATACATACGAAGACTTAACAGTTAACACACAGGCGGCAGATTTTGCAGCGCAACAGCAGGCACAAGGTCAAGCAAATATAATGGACCAGATGGGTGGAGCGGCTGGCGGATCTGGCATAGCGTCGTTAGCGCAAGTAATGGCAGGTCAACAAGCTCAAGCAGCTCAAGCAGCTTCCGCAAACATAGGTCAGCAAGAAAGACAAAATCAAATGGCAGCTGCTGGTATGGCTGGTCAACTACAGACTATGGAAAGACAAGGTGATATGCTGTCTAGGCAGATGGAGCAGAGAAAAATAGATACACTAATGGGTATGGGTGCAGCTAGATTAGGCGCTGCGCAAGAGGCGAGGGCTCAAGCAAGGCAAGCCGTAGTAGGTGGCGTAGGACAGTTGTTCGGAGCTGCTGGAAATGTTTTTGCTGAAGACAGCAGAAGAGTGTATGAATCAGAAGGAGATTATAAAGGTATAGGAACAGGTGAATAATCATGAGACAGTATAGAGGACTAACATCACAAAATAATAGAGGCCTAGCTCAAGCGCAGCAAGGTAATATGTATGGCAGATTTGTAGACGTAGGCGCTGCTTTTAATCAAGGTTTGATATCAGCTACACGAGGAGGCAAAGTACCGACTAGTAACCCAGTGGGTTCTGTAAAGAACAATTACGAGATGCAGTTGGAAAAATACATGGCACAACTTCCTGCTGATATGGACCTAGCCGCAATACCTGAAGCTTATAAAGGAGATATACAAGAGTTCTTAATGAATCAAAAGGGAAACTACGTAGAGTTAGGTAATATGCTTATGGAGTATGAAGTAGGAACACCTGATTATTTAGAGATACAAAGCCAAATGAGTGGTATATCTAACTCTATGAAAAATCTTAAAAAGCAGTTTGACATATACGGAGCTAACAAGAAAGAACTATTAAAAGACATAGACGAAAACAGAACTTCTTTGTCTATAGAGAACCAAGCCAACGTTAACTTATTAAGAGGTGTATATACTGAGGAATACCCTATGAACATAGACGAGTTTGGTAATATTAGTTTTCTCGGTGATGACGGAGAAAGAAAGTTAAACGACATGCCTGGTTATGAGAACAAGGCGTTTGGTGTGGCCACAGTTATGGAAAAAATGGCTGTAGATGCTTACGATAAAGGTGTTGTGATTAGCGAGAACGATGCTAAGTACAACTTTGACAAACAAAGCCTAAGAAACCAAATACAGAACGGTGGAAGAAACTCTCTTATGTCTGTTATACACGATGGCATTGTAGGTAATTTTAAAATGATTGATAATCCTGTCGTAGCAGAAAATTTACAGAAATACAGAGAAGGAAGTTTAAGTATATCCGGACTTACCGATGTTGTAGTAGACACATACATGGACGCTGTAGTTGAAAATTCCGTACAAGGTAAAGCCGCTAAGGATAAAGCCGCTGATGAAAAGTATTATAGAACTTTAAAACAGCAAAAAGGATTAAGTCAAGTTAAAACTGGAAAAGTATACGACATTAGATCAAGTCAAGTTAAAGTAGGTAAAAACATTTACGATCAAGCTTTAAAAGATGGACAGCTAGTATATAGACTAAGTATGACGCCAAATGCGTTTAAAACTGCAGAAGAATTAGGGTTTAAAGAACAAACTGAAAATCCTTTTATTCCTACCGAAACTAAAGAAGAAGAATAAAATAAAATAATATGTTTGAAACACCAGAAGGTATAATAGACATAAGCGGATACACTCAAGAACAAAGAGAGTCGTTTTTTCAAAAGTATCCAGAAGCAAGGCAATTAGGCGAAGACGAAATAGAAGCTCAACAAATAGCCATAGGTTTAATGGCCGATAAAACAGGAGAGGTTACGGAGCAGCAATCGCAAGATATATCTGCTTTCATAGAAGAGACTGCAGAAACATACGGATCTGAGCCTCAATCTGTATTTTTTCAAGAAAGAGATCAAGATAGAGTTGTAGCTGAAAGTGAAGTTATAAGTAAATTTACAAAATTAAAACACGGGGTAGACCAAGGTTATACTCCCTATGGTATATCTGGCGGAACAAGTAACACAGGCTACGGAGATGACATACCACCTATAGAAGAGTTTGAAAACGAAGACGAATACAATAAATACATAGAGTGGAATAGCGGCAAAGATCCTTTCGCTAAACCCGTAGATCAGCAAGCTATAGATTTTTACGAAAAAAATGACGTAAATCTAGATGTGTCTATGTCAAACACTTACTACAATAGAGACAAAGATAACTCGTTTGTAATGTCTAATTATGATATTGATAAAGTAAAAAGTATTATATCATTAGATCCAGATATAAAATTTAATGAAACTGACTTTCAAGGGTATTTAAATAAAATTGATTTTACAGAAGATTTTAAAAACCTTCCTAGCTCGGATGACAAAGATTTTGAAATATACAGACAACAATTGCTTTTTGGAGCACTAAATAATTATATAGAAGATTTAAAAACAAAGAAGATTGCTAAAGATTTTTATAAAGACTATAGTAACGATCCATCTGCATATGACGATTTTAAAGACATAGAAGACGCTAAAGATAGTTGGCTAAAAAATACTAAAGGTGTTTCTCATGAAGGTAATTTTAAAATATCTAACGATGAACTACTTTATTCGTACGCAGAAAAAGAGTTTCCACAGCTAGTAGAGGATCAAAATAAAATTGCTGAGGCACAATTGAAGAGGGTTAAGGAGCTTGATGATGATAACGAGGCTGAATATTACTTTAAAAGTATAGTTGAAGCGGGTGGTCGTGTTGTAGATGTTGGTCGTGATTTTTTTCCAGAGTTTAGGAATTTTTTAGCTGACATTGTTGGGTTTGACGATTATGCTGCTGAAAAAAGAGCTATTAAGTCTATAGAAAAACAAAGAGATCCTAAGAAAAACTTAGCTTATGCTTTAGTAGATGGTAAGTCAGTTGTCGCCGACAATGGAATAAAGTATATAAAAGACAAGTATAGCGGTGCTATTTATAATACTGAAAACGAAACTTTAATTACTGACCAAAAAAATTTAGCAAAAATAAACAAGCTTATAGACGAAAAAGGCGTAGACGATAGTGATATTAGCTTTAGAGGAGGATTCGCAATGTTTGCAGATGTTGGTGCTAATCTTCTTATGCAAGTCGTGGGCCAAAAAGGCGTAGGTTTAATTAGGAAGGCTGCGTCGGCAAAGTATATAAAAGCATATAATTCTTTTAGAAAATCTAAAGGACTAAAGCCTTTTGGAACTAAAGCTTCACAATTTAAAGATCCATTTGTAAGACCTACTATAAAAATGGATAGAAGGTTTATGAATAATTACGGCACTTTTGGTAAAACTCTACCTGTAAATGTTGGAGTTGTAGATGCCACTATATTTCAAGCTACATACGGAGCCGTGCAAGGATATGAAAACACTATAGTTGCCGCTAAAGAAGCTGGGCTGTCTGATGCAGAATCAGAAAAACTTGCAACTAATGCGTCTATGAGAATGATGTTTTTATACGGGCTTACAGGACCTATAAATCCTAGAATACCTGCTATGAAAAGACTGGATGAGTGGCTGGGTAGCGCTGAAGGCGTTAGAAAAGCTATAAAACAGTTTTCAAAAACCAAAAAATCTACAAAGGCATTTAATAATGTCATGAAAGATGGGGTTAAAAAATTAACTCCGAAGTTATCTACTGTGAAAACGTTCGCGGAAGAAGGAGCAAAAGAGACTGTTCAAGAGAATATTCAACAATTTGGGGAAGTATATGGAGTAAACAGAGCTATAAACAGTATAGCTGGAATTGATATATTAGAAAACGATTACAATTTTACTAATTTTAAATTAACTTCAGCATTATCTTTTGCTACTGCTGGAATGATGGCTAGTGCAAGAATACCTAGTTTTAAACAAAATCCTAATAGCAAGCTAAACAGTTTATATATGCTTGGATCTAATGCCAAAAGATCAAGGAGCATGTTAGATATGGCTGTTAAAATTGGTAAAGTAAAGCCTAGCGAAGCTAACGATATAATGGTTCAAGCTGAAGCAGTATATGCTCATGCAAAAAAAGCTCCAGCCTGGATGATGAACGATCCGGAGTCTTTTATTGAAGCAGCCAAAGAAGAGCAAAACTTAAATAAATTAAAGCAACAGAAGGAGAAAGCTGGCGAAGGGTATGCTAATGACTTCAACGAAAAAATAAATGCTTCTAAAGAAAAATTAACAAACATTGTAAACAACGCTAAACAAAAAGCCAAAGAAGCACTTGTTGAAAAACAAGCTAGCGTTGTAGGTAAAATACAAAAAAAGTTAGGAGTAGGCGAAACAATAGTTTTAAGAACAGAACAAGATTTTGTAGACAACAAAGTCGCTAAGGAAGATATAGGTAATGCTTTGTTTAAGTCGCAAGACGGCAAAATATATGTAAATTTAAGTCAAGCAGCGGCAAGCTTTGATATTGCTGCACCAACACACGAGCTTTTACACCAAATAATATCTCAAGAGTTTACCAGCAAAGACGGAGAGATAGATCCACGCGTAAAAAAAGTGGTTGATGAGTTTAAGCAAGTGCTTAAAGATAAAGGCGTTTTCAACAAAGTCGACGCTAGAATGAAAGTTTACAGAAACAAAGCTGATGAGATAAGAAGAGAAGGGCAAGCTAAAGGACTTTCAGAAGCTGAAATACAAGTTAAGATAAAAGAATTTGGAGGCTTAGACATAGATAACGTCGATTCAGACGAATGGATAACGCAATTTTTCTCTCTGGTATCAGAAGGAGAGATAAAGTTCGACGAACTTGGTGAGAAAACTTGGCTTCAAATAGGTAAAGAAATTCTTGAAACAATAGCTGTAAAACTAGGTGTCAATACAGATAAACTTAAATTTAACTCTGGCCAAGAAGTATTTGATTTTGTATTAGATTACGAAAAAGCTATAAGTAAAGGTAAGTTAACTGCGAAAGCAAGAAGAGGTTTAAAAGATTTTAAAAAGGACAAAGGTGAAAAAAGATCTTTAAGTTTACTTGAAGATATAAACAATTTAGTTCCTAAAAATGTTAAAACAAAAGAAGAATTTTTAGACAGAAAAGTATTTAATGCGGTTTTCCAATCAACGCAACCAGGCGTTGAGCCTAAGAGCAAGCTTGAAGAAACTAATGTGGGTAGTTTTTTAGCTAAAAAAGATCCAAGTATATTAAAAACAATAGGTGGCGCTAAGCCAAATGAACAAATTCTTAAGGTCGTTAAAAGTTTAATAAAAGATAAAAGCTCAACAGTTTTAACACAACAAGAAATTGATAGAGCTATCGAATTAGTAGATAAAGACATAGCGCAAATAAAAAATGGTGCGATATATAATTATATAATGTCTAGAGAAGCTTCTAGCGAAGAAAAGAGTATAATGCTCGATCGTGTTAGAGAAAGATTAATAAATTACGATCCAACTGCAGTTAGAAAAACTAAAAGCGGCGAACCAATAACTTTCGGTGAGTTTTTATTTGCTAATACTGCGTTTAGCCAAAGAGACGCTAAGAAAAAATTAGCTATAGATTCTGAAAGAACAGCTGAAAGCTTAGACACAGAAGAAGCTAGACAAGTTGCAGAACCCGTAGCTGAAACTACAACTACAGAAGCACCAAGAGTTGAATATAAGAACTTAGTTGAAAGCAAAGTGCTGCCAACCGAAATGGTTGCAAAAGTGCAAGACAAAATACTACTTATAACTAAAACACTTAAATCTCGCATCGACGCTGCAACATCTATAAATAAGACTGTTACACCTTTAATGTCTGAGATTAAAAAAGAAATAGGTAAGCAAGCAGATATTGAGTTTAAGAAAATGTTAGGCGCTAAGCGTGGTGGCGAACTTAGAAATAACTTCTTAAAACTTAAAAAGCCTATACTTGAAAACATGACTACGACTTGGCTTATGCAAGGTATGCCTTTTGCTATTCAGAAGTCTGTTGACGGTAAGTTTACTTCTGATTGGGAAGGTAAGAAAATAGATCGTGAAAGCGTTGGCACCGATAAAGCAGGTAGAACAGCAGGCGCTCAACTTGCTAGAAGATTACCTAACGCTGCTAATAAAATCACCGATGAGCAGTTCTTAACTTATATGTTTAAAGGTGATGAAGTTATTAGAGGCAGAAAAGAAGCACTAGCTAAAGCTTTGGCAGAAGAGTATGCTTTTGATGTATACAATCAAGAGTTTAAAGACCCTAATAGCGAAATAGTTAAAGCTTTTGAAGATAGCCAAACTAGATTAGGTGTAGAGCTTTTAGATAACTACGTGCAGGAGTTTGGGAAGCAGGCAGAAAGAGGCAACGTAAAAAGATCTCTTTCTAGCGCAGAGTTATCTATAATAGGAAAAGGATTACCGGAAGTAAAAAATAGACTTGAAGCGCAAAATACAGGAAAAATGACAACTACTGTGCTTAAAAAAATGATGCTAGATGTCTATGGCAAGACTGATATTCCGCAAGAAAAAATAATAGAATTTGCAACAAAAGCAACAAACGCAATTAATAATTATTTTGGTAAGAAAGAGTCTGTTGGAGAATCAAGTTTTGAAAACTTTGTAATAGAAGCCGTTAATCAATCGAAAAAGGAAAAACTTCTCACGTGGTTAGGATTAAATTTTGATGATATATTTGGTAGCTATACGGCAATGCAAGATGTTCCTTCTGTAATAGAAGCTAGAAGAGCAATAGAGCAAGACTATAATATAGATCTTGTAGAAAGAAAAGGTAAAGAAGGTGTTGAGCTAATTGTTAGATGGATGAAGGGTCATAACGTAACTTCTTCTAAGATAGGTGGAGGTAGAGGCCAATCCTATGAAAATGTAGCAGACTACTATAATAATAATTTAGCAAACATACCTGGTGTTACTATAGCTGACGGCAAAGTATATTACGAAGGAGACTTAGTAGAAGCATCTTCTTTGTCACCAAAAGCTTATAAAACAGTTAAAAAGAAAAAAGTACCTGTTACTGCAGAAGATTTTTCAAATCAGTATGATCAAAGAAAAAAAGAAGCAGACGAGGCTTTTGATCTTTTAGTAGATTTTCTAGGCTTTGTAAGAAAAAATGGTAGTCCTGTTCTTTGGGTTTCTACTATGAAAGCTCTAGATAGCAACATGAATTCGATTCTAAAGGCCGCGGCTAGTGTTGAATATTATTTTGAAGGAAAATACGACGGAAAACTAGTTTACGAGCACATGATGCCAACTAATCATGTGATGCTACTGTTAACGCAACATTTTTGGGCTGAAAAAATAGATCTTAAAAAACTAAAAGAAGTATACTCTGTAGCTATAGTGCCTAAAAGTATGGACAATAATATAAACTTATTATTGCAATCTTCTATGCAAAGTGATTATGATATGATTGTAGATCACATAACAAGTAGGTATTACAATAACATAACATCAGGCATGCAAGACATATACGCTATGAAAAAACTTGGTGGCAAAGATGCAGGTAAGATTTTTGGAGAAGGTTGGGTTAAGTTTAACTCTAATTTGCAAGCAGGAGCAATAGCAAAAGCTAATAAAAACAAGACTCAACAGAAAGCTTTAAATAACGCAACCAAAAGATCTTACTCTGAAAATACTAAAGGTATAAGTGTTTACGACTTTGACGATACATTGGCATTCAGTAAGAGCCAGATCATAGTTAAAAAAGATGGTAAGACATTTAAAATAAACGCAGCGCAGTTCGCTAAACAAGGTGAAACATTATTAGCCGAAGGAGCTGAGTTTGATTTCAGTGAATTTAATAAAGTAGTTAAAGGCAAGGCCGGTCCACTAATTCCAAGAATACAAAAAGCAATAGATAAATTTGGTAACAATAATATATTTATTCTAACTGCTAGACCAGTCGCTTCGGAAAGTGCTATACATGCTTTTATGAAAGGTTTAGGTATAGATATTCCGCGCGCTAATATTACAGGACTTGCAAACAGCACTGCTCAAGCAAAAGCTGATTGGATGGTTGGTAAAGTTGCTGAAGGTTTTAACGACTTCTACTTTGTTGATGATGCTATTAAGAACGTTCAAGCAGTTAGAGATGTTTTAGAAACTTTCGACGTTAAAAGTAAGGTTCAACAAGCTATAGCTAATCGCAAGCGTAGCATGTCTTCTGATCTAAACAAAATGATTGAGCGCAACAAAGGTATTAGAGCTGAAACTACTTACTCTAAAGTATTAGCTAGAAAGAAAGGTGCTAAAAAAGGTAAGTTTAAGTTCTTTGTTCCATACTCAGCTGAAGACTTCAAAGGTTTAACGTCTTATACTTTAGCTGGCAAAGGTAAACAAGGAGAAGCTGATCAAAGATTTTTTGACCAAAACTTAATACTACCTTACACTAGAGGTATTGCTGCTATGGAAGGCGCTACCCAAGCATTGAAAAACGACTACAAAAACCTGCTAGACATGTTTGGTCTTAAAAAACAGCTACCTAAAAAAATAGGTGACACAGACTTTACTACAGATCAAGCTGTAAGAGTTTATTTATGGGATCAGCAAGGTTTTGACATACCTAATATATCTAAGAGAGATCAAAACAAGCTAAGTAGTCTTGTAGCTAAAGATCCTGATCTAGTGGGTTTTGCGGAAGGTTTAATGGCTGTATCTAAAAAAGATAATTGGGTTAATCCAAAAGAGCATTGGGATGTTGGTAGTATATTAAAAGATCTTAACGATATAACAGATAATGTTAATAGAAAAGAGTATCTAGCTGAGTTTATCGAGAACGTTGATGAAATGTTTGATAAAACAACTTTAAACAAGTTAGAAGCTATTTATGGCACTAATTACGTTGAAGCTTTACAAGACTCAATACGTAGAATGAAGTCTGGTAGCAATACGCCAAGATCAGCAGGTAAGATAGAGCAAAAATGGTTAAACTGGGTAAACAACTCTGTAGGTACAATAATGTTCTTTAATAGAAGATCAGCGTTACTTCAAATGTTATCATTCACTAACTTTATAAATTGGAGCGACAATAACCCTGCTAAGGCAGCTGCTGCATTTGCCAACCAGCCTTTATATTGGAAGAAGTGGGCTGAGATATTTAACTCTGATAAATTAAAAGAAAGACGTGGTGGCTTAAAATCAGATATACAAGAATCTGAGATTGCTAACCAAGCTAGAAACTCTAAAGACAAAGCGTCTGCCGTAATATCTTATTTACTTAAAATAGGTTTTACACCAACACAAATCGCAGATAGTTTTGCTATCGCAACTGGTGGTGCTACGTTCTTAATAAACAGAACTAAGAAGTATGAAAAGCAAGGGCTTTCAAAAAAGGAAGCTGAAGCAAAAGCATTCGAAGACTTCGGTAGAATATCAGATGAGACGCAGCAGTCTGGTGATCCAATGCTTATATCGCAGCAACAGTCCAGTCACTTAGGTCGTTTAATATTAGCTTTCCAAAACACGCCTATGCAATACACTAGGTTAATGAAAAAAGCTGGTAAAGATATAGTAAACAGAAGAGGTAGCGACGTAGAGAACTTAAGTAAAATAGCTTACTACGGTTTTGTACAGAATTTAATATTCTCTTCTTTACAGTCAGCATTATTCGCATTGATACCTGGCTTTGACGATGAAGAAGAAGATGATGCTAAGCTTGAAGATAAAGCAATAAGAACTGCTAATAGCATGGTTGATACAATATTAAGAGGTAGTGGTCTTGCTGGAGCCGTGATATCTACATTGAAAAACGCTATCATGCGCTATCAAAAAGAAGATAAAAAAGCACAAGAAAGATATGGAGGAGGTGATCAAACCTATACTATGCTTGAACTAGCTAATATATCTCCACCAATAGGTTCAAAGCTTAGAAAAGTTTATTCTGCAATACAAACTAAAAAGTTTAATCAAGCTGCTATAGACGAAATGGGTTATGACTTAACTATAGACGGTAAATTCAACCCATCTCCAAACTATGAGATTATAGCTAATATTTCTTCTGCTGCGGTTAACTTACCTGCTGACAGATTACTATCTGAAGTAAAGTCTATAAACGAAGCTTTCGATAGTAGAAACACGTCGTATCAAAGATTAGCTTTAGCGCTTGGTTGGAGAACCTGGGATGTTAATGTTAAAAATGAAGAGCAAGATTTAATAAAATTAAAAGCAAAAAAAGCTAAAAAACAAAAAGCTAAAGATAAAAGAAAAGCAAACAAGAGAAATATGTCTTTAGAAGAAAAATTTAAAGAAAAGCAAGAAAGATACATTTCTAAATTTAAGGTTCCTAAATAACAAGTGATCTTACTAAGTATACACTTTATTTAAAAAAATGACAAAAATTATCGCTATACTTTTATTATTATTCTCTATGATACTTCTAGCTTCTTGCAAAAGAAAACCTTATGACTTAAAACCTTATAGCATAAGTAGGAATATAGATTCAGCGTACTTAGATACGCTTTATAATGACACATTATGAGAGATATAAATAAAATAATAATACATTGCTCTGCAACTAGAGAAGGCCAAGCATTTAGTGTTGACACTATAAAGCAATGGCATCTAGCAAGAGGGTGGTCGGATATAGGCTATCATTATATTGTTCACTTAGATGGTAGTATATCCTATGGCAGAGATATAAACAAACGAGGCGCTCATTGTAAAAATCACAATACAGGCTCCATAGGTATATGCTATATCGGAGGCGTTGAGGCTGATGGTAAGACACCTAAAGATACTAGAACGCCTGAACAAAAAGAAAGTTTATTAGAATTAATTAAAGTATTAAAGAAGTTAAACTCTAACGCAGTAGTTCATGGGCATTGCGACTTCGCTGCGAAGGCATGCCCTAGCTACGATGCTACAACTGAATATAAAGACATATGAGATTTCAAGGATCAACTGGATATAAAATGAACAATCCATTCACAAATACCTGTGGATGCATAGGTAAGTGTAACTGCGCTAGTGGTTGTAACTGCGGCATGTGCGCTAAATGTACTAGCTCACCTATGAAGAAAGCTGATCCGAGAAGAACCATTGGTAAGGGTAAAAACTTTAATAAAGCTAACTCTACAGGTAGAGGTGCTGCGGCTGGCGGTGGCATGACTGAAAAAGGTGTTAGAGAATATAGAAGAAATAATCCAGGTAGTAAGCTACAAACAGCGGTTACTAAAGATCCTAAAAAATTAAAGAGAGGTAGTAAAGCTTGGAAAAGAAGAAGATCATTCTGCGCAAGATCAAAAAGCTGGAAGTCTAAAAGAGGTCTAGCAGCTAGACGCAGATGGAATTGTTAAAAAAATAAAACTATGAGTCCATTTAAAATGAAACCTAAATCGCCATTATTGGCAGCTATAAGTCCAGCTTGTAAAACTGCGGCTAAAAGAAAATTTGACGTATGGCCAAGCGCTTACGCTTCCGGGTGGGGTGTGAGATGTACAAAGGCCGGTGGACCTGGTAAAATGGGTGGAAAGAAGAGTTAATGCCATGAATGAAATTACACAAATAATAATTACTGTAATAACGGTATTAGGATCAGCATCGATATGGAAGTTTCTAGAAGCTAGATTAAAAGCTAAATACGAAACAAAGAAGATAAGACTACAAAATAACGACGGCGTGCAATATAGAGACGATTTGAAGAATAGAGTAAAAAACCTAGAGTCATTACTCGCTGGAAACGCGAAGGAAAAAGAGGAGTTAAGAGAGACAGTTCTTGAGCTAACCGAAGAAGTATCTGCGCTACGTATTAAAGTTGAGTTTCTTGAAAAAGAAAATAAAAGACTTAAATCTAAAGTATGAATAGAAAAGTAAACTGGTTTATAGACATGAAACATGACTCACCTTTGAAAAAACAAAAAGGTGGAGGCACTACTAAAACTTGTTTACCAGCTGCTAAGATAAGAAGTATGAGTAAAGCAGAAAGAGAAAAGCTTGTTAGAGCTAAACGATCTGCTGGAAAGAAAGGTAAATATAGAAGATCATCTAAAACAAATGTAAGAGGTGCTCGTAAGAAAGGAGCTACACTTAGAGACTGGTTTAAAAAAGAAGACTGGAGAAGAGTAGATGATCCTAGTAAGAAATGTGGTGAGTGATATGTCTGAAGTCAACAATTTCTTACAAAAAAATTGGTCAATAGTTATTTGGCTAGTTGCGGCTGTGTTTGCAGCAGGTAGTATATATGCAGAGTTTACTGCTATAAAATCTCAACTATCATCTATAGAAGATAGGTTGGATAAAAAAATTAAAGTAATAAATTTTTTAGAACAAAGAATTATCAACCTAGAGAAAGAGGTTGAATATGAAAAAGGATATTTACAAGGAAAAAAAGAGGGTAACTAAAAGCTACCCTCTTTTCTTTTTTAGCCATCGCAAGCCATACAGTTTTCATCTAATGCTTTTGCGGCTATGTCACCACGCAGCACAGATTCAGTGCGCATATAATACAAAGTTTTTATTCCACGTTTCCAAGCCTCCATATGGACTTTATTAATCCACTTTGGTGTAGCTTCTTTTGGAAAAGCTAAATTTAAACTAACACTTTGATCTATAAACTGCTGCCTTATTCCAGCTTGTTTAACTAGTTCTAGTTGGTTTATTTCTTTGAATGTTTTATAAACATCCTTTTCTTCATCTGTCAAGAAGTCTAAATCTTGTACAGAACCTCCATCTTCTAGTATCTTATTCCAAACATCTTTATTATTCTTACCTTTTTTACGTAACAACTTTTCTAATGTTGGATTCTTTCTAATGAAAGTACCTTTAGCAGACTGCTCTGTAAATACATTTGCAGCCCAAGGCTCAATACCAGGCGATACGTTACCTGATAGCTTAGAGTTACTAACTGTTGGCGCTACAGCGCGTAGATGCGTATTACGCAGACCAGTTCCAGCACACCATAATGGCTCGCCATAAATTTCAGCTAGATCCATACTAGCTCTTGTAGACTCAACCATCATAGTTGAGAATATTCTACGAGTTTCAAATTGTGCAGGCAGGCTTTCAAATGCTATATTATTTTCTTGTAAATAAGTATGCCAACCTAAAACGCCTAATCCTAACGCTCTACCTTTTTCAGCAGATCTAACTGCATTTTCAAAACCGATCTTACCTTTTGCTTTCTGTATAAACTCTTCAAGTACTCCATCTAAAAACCATATAGCATCGTATACTATATTAGTATCTTTCCACTCGTTATACTTAGCCAAGTTTAAAGAAGACAAACAGCATACGAAGCTATGTGACTCATCTGTATGTAACGTAATCTCGCTACATATATTAGTCATATGAACTTTTAATCCGTTTTCTTTATATGCTTCTGGATTTGCTTTGTTTGTATTTCCTTTAAAGAGGATATACGGCTCGCCAGTTGCTTTTCGTTTTCTAATAAGTTTACTCCACTTATTTCTAGCTTCTGGATCTCCGAGCTCAAGCTTTCGCATAAACTTGTCACCAACAACTGCGCATTGATGTAAGTTAAGGCTTTGTCTGTTAACATCCCCTTTAGGTTCTCGTATCTCAAGCCACTCTTCAAAATCTGCGTGGTCAATGTTAATGTTGACTGAAGCAGCTCCTCTTCGAACTGCTCCTTGGTTTGTAGCAAGGATTGTAGAATCATAGATCTTGCAGAAAGGGACAACTCCGTCTGATGTTCCATTTTGTTTTATTTTACTTCCGGCAGGTCTAATCATATTAACTCCGATACCAACTCCGCCGCCGTGTTTCGCGAGTAGCATCATCTCTAAATTTTTATTTCCTATATCATATATACTATCGCCAACATCAATACCAAAACAACTGATCGGTAGACCACGTTCTGTGCCTGTGTTAGACAACACTGGAGACGCTAGACAAAGCCAACCCTTCCATATATACTCATAAAATGTTTCGGTGAGTTCTGGACGTCCTAAACGCATTCCAACAGTCTTGCAAACTCTCATGTAAGCATCTGCTGGGCTTTCACCAGGTAGCAAGTATTGACCACCTATTGTTTTCTTGTATACTTCGTTATCACCCCAATCAGGATAATCAACGCCTTTTTTCCATTCTTTATTCCACATAATTAATTACCATATATCTTCAAAATCTTCACCTTCGTTTGCTTTAGAATAATCTGTAGGTCTCATAGCAAAGAAGTCTGTATGAGTGACACCGCCTGTTAAGTGGTAGAACCAATCAAGGTTGTCTGCAGCTTCTTGCGAATAAGTAAATGTTGGATCGTAACCTAGTTCTTGTAGTTTTTCGTTAGCTCTTTTTCTAACAAACTGCTTTAAGTCTTCTGACTTTAGGTTTTCTATATCACCCATCTCAAACATTTTATCTATATATTTCTCTTCAAGCTCAACCATTGTTTCCGCCGCCTTATGTATATCATCTTGGCACTCATCTCTAAGAGTAGGTATTTCATCGCACATGTGATTAAATAACTTGCAACCCATGCGTGAATGTAAGCTTTCGTCTCTTACAGACCATTTCATTTGCTGGCCAATACCTTTTAGTAGGTTGCGAAGTTGAAAGCTGTATAGCACTGCGAAAGCAGAGTACAATGAAACACCTTCGGCAAACGCACTAAATATAGCTAACGACTTACCTATGCCTACAGGATCATTTCCTTCGTATGCTACTAAGTTTTCAAATCGTTCAGCTGTTGCTGGCTCGTGTAAAAATGCTTCAAAGTCTTCAAGTCCTAGAGTTTCATTAAGGTAACTATAGGCTACAGCGTGTATCGTTTCTTGCGAACCGAACATCATAGCCATTTGCTGTATTTCGTGTTTAGGAAACCAACCAACAACTTTCTGTGTCCAATAGTCAGACACAGCACATTCAGTCTGAGCAAAGCCTAGCAGGATATTTCCTACTAGGTTTTTCTCTTCATCAGTTAGTTTTTCGTTCCAGTCTTTTACGTCACCTGACATTGGTATCTCTGTATGTAACCAAAATGCTTGAGCTTGTTTCAACCAACCCTCAGTATAATACTCAGGGTACTCAAATGGTTTATATGCTATTCTTTCTTTAAATAAACTCATCTACCTTGTCCTATATATTTTTTAACGTAATTTCTACTATTTTTATTTTTTGATGTTTTGCTCTTGGCATGCACGCCAGGTCTTTTTACTTTCTTCTTTTCTAAATAAGAAGATACTAAAAGCTTTGCCATTATTCTTCTTCTACGTTTTTATACACTTCTAGTGCAAGATCAATGAATGGTACATAAGCTACGTGAGTAGTTCTATCTTCAGATTCGTAGGATCTAAATCCTAATAATATTCCTGGGTATAAGCCTACGCTTAACGCCCATGATTTATTTTCTTTTTCGTTGGTCATAAATTGTATTTTTCTAATTGTTGTATTAATTCTTTGTATCTAATGCAGCCGTGAGTATCCCATTTCCACTTAACCCATCTATCAAACTGACGTTCTGCATATTTCTCTCTAGCTAGCTGTTTTTGCTGCTCAGTATTAAGTTTATTGTTTCGTCGCATTCTTTTTGATTTTGAGGTTTATATAAAGTACAAGGTCCTATCTTGCTGCTTGCTATTAAACTCTTAAACATTTTCCATCTAAGTGGAAAAGATTCGTTTGCTCTGCCTTTACATTCTATTATAAAGCCTTTGCCTATAAAATCTGGAGTATACTTAATGTTTAAAACCTTTTTATTGCCTCTGTTTTTATACTCTCCTTTACCATTACCACATCTTTCGTAGCATTCGAAAGGAAAATTAAAAGCTTCAACAAGTTCAAATGTTTCTCCTTCATATAAAGCATGTATGTTAGCTTCCTTTAAAGCTTTGTACATATACTTTTCTAAACCAGATGCAAAGGTTATCCCGTCATAGCTAGTCTTTTTAGCTCTGACAGGACCTTTACTTTTTCTTTTATAAGACTTTTTCATTTTTATCTTCAGTAAGTCTTGATAGCATGGCATCTTCGATCTCATCTTGCAGACAATGCCTTGCCGACTCTAAATACAATATTGCATCCATTAATTCCTCTTGCACATCAACAATAAATGCACCAAGATCTTTTTCTCTGTTTACAACTTCTTGCATCATAGATTGGCCATATTTTTTCATACCAAACTCACTGCGTTCGTCGATCTTTTTAATTATTTTCTGTACAATAGGGTCTTCAGTTTTTATTCTATAATCTTTCATATTAGTTATCTTTTACAAATGTTCCGTTAATCATTTTACCTGTTCGTTTACTTATCACGCCATACGCTGACTTAATGCATGACTCGATAGTAACTCCTCTTTGATGTGCTAGGTTAGTTAACACGACTACCATATCACCAATAGCATCTATTACTTCTGGTTGATCGTCGTTTAGCAATGCTTTGCCAAGTTCACCAAACTCTTCAGCGAGTTTTATGTACTGCGTTTTAGTATCACCTTTGTCGTATATACCTTTATCTTGAGCCCATTGTCTTATTAGACCAAAGTAGTATTTATCTTTATCAGGTTCTTGTACTACATAAGTACCGTTGCTTGAACTAGGAACCCATCCTGATTTAGGGTCTTTGTTTTGAAACATATTCCAATATGCTTTGTTATATATGTAACATCTCTCGGTATTAAACATGGATGTTTTTGCATTATCTACTATCCATGGTATTGTTTGTTCGTTTATTTTAAACTGGCCAAACTCCGTCTGCCATTTCTTACCTATGTTATCCATGAGCCTGCCTTTTAATTTATTTACAGGCACAGGAAATGTTGAGGTTTGTTCTGTTGCGTTTATCTTCATTTTATTAAATAAGTTTTTATAAGGTTGTATGTCTTTACGATAGCCATAAGACTGTTGAAGTTCTAACTCCAAGTCTGATATATAATCTATATCTTCTGACTGGTCTAGAACTTCGTACTCTCCCTCCTTGTAGCCTTGCACAAGGGTAACTCTGGTA
>Ga0208667_1000456_pt1 | contig 17423 bp, 39 predicted proteins | sample 11BtaG_FD_184085 | JGI IMG/M metagenome (GOLD analysis project Ga0208667, IMG submission 184085) | Marine viral communities from the Subarctic Pacific Ocean - 11B_ETSP_OMZ_AT15265_CsCl metaG (SPAdes) (version 2) | ecosystem: Environmental > Aquatic > Marine > Oceanic | place: Pacific Ocean... | reverse complement strand
TTTATCAGATGCTAGATGTTCAAAATCCTGCTTGGCAGGCAGGATCTAAATTTTGGAACGTAAATGGGATAGGTGTTGAAATATCCAATGCGTTTTACAAAAAATACCAATCTTGGTATGTAAAGAACGGTTTTGGAGAGAGACCTGTCGTTAGGTCTGAAGTGCATGAAGTAGATCTGGGAGAGCACTTAGACTTCTATCCGGTGCAGTTAAAAGCTTTAGCCGCTTTGTGGGAAGCAGTTTCTAATGCTACTGGAATGAGTTTGGACGTAAATCTAGAAAAAGGAGTTTGCGAAGAAGCAAAAAAGTGCAGTGGCCCTTCTTTTGTAAATCATTACAACTTAACTAGAAACAAAATTGATTGCGCCTCATTGGACATGGAAAGCATTTTAGAAGAAGCAAAAAGTTTAAGAAGATTTGATTAAAGATATGTCTTCTAAAACTATTTCCCAGCTAGGGTCTTTTGAAGAATCAAATTTGTTGGAATTTTTAAGCCTTCCAACAACCCTTACAATGTCGTTTGAGTTGTATTTTTCTACGATAGATTGAGCGAGTTTGTTCCATGCTACAACAGGAACATAAACCACTTCTTCTTTATATGTAGCCAACCCAGAATATTGATCTTCAACTTTGTAAGCTGTATTGATCTTCAATAAAAAATTAGTGACTTTATAATTGTTTTGAGTTTGGCGAAGGGTAAAATCACCTTTAATTTGACCCTCACCTAACCACTTGTTTATATTTTTATGCATTAGTTTCCAGTTGGGTTTCATAAGTTTCTATTAAGTTTGGCCATACTTGCCGAGCCAATTCTTTGCACGCTTTAGCCATTAGCTGAATTTCATATTGAGCAGCTTCATGATCTCTTGAAGACAGGAATTTTAAAAAATTATTAAGATTAACTGTACCCCAGTATTGTGTGTAAAGATTTTGAGGCAAAATCATTCTAGCTTGTTCTCGAGCAACACCTGCACTCGTCATGAGGTTAAATGCTTTTAAACTACTTTTGGTTTGATCTAACAACGCTTGAGATGCTGTTGTCGGCCATGTTTCATTTAAGCCTTCAATTTCGGAAATTATAGGATCAAAATCTTCTTTTTCTAAAGAGGCTTGACGATTAGATTCTGATTGGATTCTGAACTTAGAAGGAGTGTAGAAATCAATGTCGACATCTGTATAGCGTCTTGATATCTCATTAAAGCTCCAAGTGCGATGCCTCATGTGCTGTCTTGCAACGAAGATTGGCACCTTAAACGAAAAAGTCAAAACATTATGCTCAAGAACAGAAGTGTGTTTTTCTTTAATTAAGTAATTTAAAAGTTTTTTATCTTTTTCTTTAAAATGGCTACTTTTCTTATTAAAAGAGACTCTGGCTGCGTTTACACAGGTTAAGCCATCATCGCCTAGATAATCTAGGAGCTCTACATATCCCGGAGTTTTAGAAGCTTCTTCGTATAAAAATATTCTTTTTCTTTCAGTCATTAAAGTTGTCTACTGACTTTAGAACATCTTCAACGGAAGAGTCATTTGCATGAATAAGACTTAATATAAAAAGAAAGTTTTTTGCTATCGCTTTGTTGAAGGTGCGCTCTTCTTCATCTGATAGGTTGTCTAATTCTGTAAAATTACAAGATTTTTCTGCAATGTCAAGATAGGCGTTAAAAACTTTTGATAAAAGTTGAGTCGAAATGAGTCGAGTTTTGCCGTATCTCGTTGGGGATGAAGAATTATTGTAATTGTCATTAACAAGAGTTTCTACAAGTTCTTTATCAATAGTGTAAGAAGTTGATTTAGTGGTCATTAGTTTTCTTTTTCAAAAATCATCGAAGCTATCAATAGCTTCAGGAATTGGTTGGGCTGTTTCTTCTTGAGAAGAAGACACGTATTGCATAGACTTCATGATTGTAGAGGATAGATGGTTTGGCTCTCCGGTAGTGATGTCGTTAATAGTGTAAGAATTGTTGAGCTCTGGAGGTCTAGGTCCTGATTTGTAAAAAACAGTAATAGTGCTTTCGTCAGACTCAACTGTAAAGAGCTTGCAACCTCGCACAGCTTTGCTGGGACCATTCCTTGTAGGCCAAGGAATGGTATTTACCATGTTTATAAACTCACTCAGAAAAGTATTAACGAGGATGTAAGAATCAAAATCTTGAAAAGATTGAGTCTCCAAGTTGATAGTGCAATTCTTTTTATCAATGTCGAGTTTGATGCTTCCTATGTCAACGAAAACAGTTCTGTTTGTGTATCGCTTAAAATTATTTTTCTTAGGCGAGTATATGTAACTGTTGGTTCCACTAAATAAAGCTGAGCTAATTAAAGATTTTTGATAAGTAGATGGAGATAAAGTTTCAATCAAGGTATCAAAGTTCTGTATGGCATTCTCTTGAGAAACACCATCTTCTTTAATTTTAGTGTAAAAAGCATTAGCTTTGTTGTAAGCATTTTCAACTTCTTCGTTTAAAAAATTTAAAACGCTGTTATAAACATATTTCCAATCTTTATTGGTTACAGTTAGGGTACCTTTAATTGATGGCATTTTCTATGGTCTTCCTTGTTCTATTATAAGTTTGTTTTAAAACTTTAGCAGTTCTAATTATGTTTTTTGAGTAAGTTTTACTTCGACATCTATATCCAGAATTATAGCATTGAAGAGCCACTTTGTAGGTCTTCTTTTTTTGAAGCCACATTGATAGTATTGTAGCGCCGGTTTGCAACGATAACCCTGTGTCAGATTGAAGCTGTTTGCATGTAGCGGGTACGTATTTAGGCAAAACTTGTGTGAGGCCACAAGCTCCAGCAGTAGATTTTGCGTGTGGAGAAAATCTACTTTCATGAAAAATTAAGGCTGACAGAATGAAAGGGCTTATTTTTTCTTCTTTAGATACGATTATTATTGATTGTGCATTCTCACAAGCTATCTGAACTGAATTTTGTGGCAGTCTAAAATGCGAAGTAGTTGAAAGCATACTGAACGTCATGCACATGTAGAAGGCGTTAAACATCTATCTCCTTGTTCGAGGTTACTATATCTTTGTCTCCATCACTTAAAATTAAGTGATCCGCGTTATCTTCAAGCTGGCCTAGGTAGCCTGAAAGATTTGAAAATAAAGCTCCGTCACTAAATTCTATAGACATCTTGTGCTCTCTTAGCAGTTTGTTCAAAGAATTAATAAAATGTGTTAGTTTAGCGAAGCGCTCTTTATCTAGGTGGTAAGAAGACAAAATTTAATCCTTTTTGATTTGATTTTTTTGATCATTTATTATGGTGGTTGAAATGTAAGTGTATTTATCTAAGGCGGCTTGTCCAAGTATGTAACCTACCTGTATGAACCCTGAAACTATGACTAAAGTCAGAATAATACCAAATTCATAAGTTTTAATTGATTTGGCGTGAGTAAAAATAAAATAAAAAATTAATATTTTCCAGCCTAAATCTGCAATTAAGTATGCTAGAAACTTTTTAGATTTAAATGGTAATTTATCTGACATTGAATCACCTAAAAGATATAAACGTTTAACTCATCAATAAAAACAACTCTTGATGAGTCATAAAGCATTTGGTCTAAAATCTGCTTGCCTGAAGCATTATTTGGGACCAAATAATGGTATGTTCTACTTTTGTAGATTATACTATTTGTAAGTATTTTAAAAGAATGTTTTTTATAATCAAAGTTCTTTAATTCTTCCTTAACGCGTTTATGAAGATCTGTAGTTTCGTTGATTGAGTTTATTTTTTTAATTACTTCAATGGGCCACATAAAATATCTTCTTCGGTTAGGTTTTGGTGGAACTCTAATAAGTCGGGTTGTATAGCGGATATATAATCAAAAGCCTCTTGGCTTTTAATGAAGCCATGCTGACCATGAAAGCATTTAAGAAGGTAGTTCAATTCTATGTGTTTTGTATTAAGATTCCAGTTCAAAAAACTGTTGTCGTAATTTGATTCTTGCCAAGGAATCAAATAAACTTCTTTTAAAAATCTTATTTCTTCTTCATTTAACCTGAAATAAACAGAAGGTTCTTCTTCGGTAAACCAATGCAAAAGATCTTTCACATGTTGTATCTCTTTAGGAGACATTTTTTCGATTCGATTTATTAGTTTTCGTTTTTTGAACCATTTTTTTATTGATTTAAACATACTTCACTTTGCAGATAATTCAGTTTCAGCCCATTTATTAATTGGGCATTTAGTATCTCTTAATGCAGCTTTTATCAAAAGGAAACACCCGCATTTTTTACATCTATTCAACGATTCAGAATAGAATTCGCAGTCTAAACAAGTTGATATTCTTTTTTTGTACCTGTCTTTACTTATTATGGTTTCTTTTTTCATAAAGTAGTCTTTGATTTTAAACGGTATCTTCTACTAGATTCTTTGCTTTTGCATTTTAAACTGCAATATTTTGCTTTTTTACTATTTCTAATTAAATTGACACAATTCAAATAATTGCATTGTTTAGCTGCAAGAAAATCTTGCTTTTTAATTCCAGGACAATTGTACCTCCAGCACCTCTCAGAAGTTATTGGGTGTACTGATTTAGATAGCCCTTCATTGCAAGACCACATTGCTTTACCGGTTTCAGAGTCAATATAATAATCTACTAAACATTTTTTCATTTTTAATCCATATCTAAAACTAAATTGTGACTTGGCTCTATATCAATTGTGTCGAAATCTAGGAATTGGATAGGGACACTAGAGTCTTGGAGCTCTTGTTTGAAAGAGCTTTGTTTTGATTTTTCTTGCTTTTGGCATGAGAAAGAGAAGAAAGCTGCTAGAGAAACGAGAATGAGTCTTTTGAATTGCTTGTTGAGCATGATAATTCCTTATTTTAAATTATTTTTACGATCAACGGGTAACCATTCTACGACATGCTTGTCAAGGGTTACATCGTTTTCACTTTTTGTTTTTATAGGTTGTTCATTTACAAACAACGAGAGTTTGTTTATTACTGCATTTTGAAGTTCGAATATTTGCTCTCTTAAAAGCTGCATTTGTATCTGGCTGTCTCGAAGCCTACCTATGAGTGCTTGCCTGTCTGCATTTGCATTAGACAGATCATCTTTTAACTGCTCGACTTCGCTAGGGTCTCTGCCACTAGCTATGGCTAGCATTGAGCTTATAGCGCCAGTTATCATGCCTATCAAACCCACCAGAACATCTCTATTCTTTTCTTGTATTTCTACAAAAGAAAGAAACATTATTAGTGCTACTACAAGTATCATGAAGAAAACAGAAAACCACCAGCCACGTTTAGCTTTATCGTTTTGAGCGTTTTTTTTAATTTCGTTAACTAACATAAAGATACCTTAGGTAGTCATACATGATTGAAAAGAAAAAGTTTAGATAATCGAAAGGTTTTAAAAACCAATAATCTAGATTCCACATCTTCTTTTGAGTAGGTGAGGAAATAAGGTTCCAAAAAGAACATATTAAAAAAAAGATGTATAAAAAAGAAATTTTCCAAAAATAAAATTCTATTTTTTGTTTTAATTTTCTATTTCTAAGTTTAATGTTTATTTTTTTAGGCCCTGCTAGTCTTTTAACTTTTTCTCCACTTAAAGGTGGTGTAAGATCTAAAGCGTTTAAAGCAGCTACCCAAATTTGTTCTGGGTTCTTGACACCTTTAAATTCATACAAGCCTGCAGAAGCTATTAAAGCTCCTTTAGGTATATGTGAATGAGAGTAAAGTCTTCTTGCGTATTGGTTGTAAGCGTTAGTCGTAAGCAATATTTGTTGAGAGCCGCATATGCTCATTGTTCTTGCTGCGACGTTCTTACCAATGCCTTCTAATGATATTCTCTTATGATTGATGTCGATTAAACTTTGAGGAGTTTTTAATATTAACATACTATCATAATGTATCCCTATTCTTGTAGCGAAAGGGAATTTGTGTTTTAAGAGGGATTTTTTGTAAGCAAACGAAAACGCTAAAGCATCTTGAACTGTATTAAAATACATTAAGAACCCATCTGAAGCATCACAAAGTATTCCGTTGAATCTATATATTAAAGATATGCAATGTTTGTCGTGAACTTTGAACCACTTGGCTGCATTCAAGTTTCCATTGCGTTCAACGAACTTAGTTGAGCCTATAATATCAGTTAGAACAATGGCTATGTTAGCTTTAACCATCTCATCTTGCTTTATTATTTCCATAATTAAACTCCTGTAGTTTAATTATATCTGCTTCGAATATTTTTTTTCTAGTGCTATAAAAAGATTAAGCACATAATTAAAAGTGCAACGTTGTATGCAAGAATAACTGTGGCTTCGTTAATCATTTGAACCTCCTTTTTAAAAAAATTAAATACCAAAATGCACGAGTATAATTCAAGTAGGTGTAAAAAAATTAAGAAGATTTTAATTTGTTAGTGTTTAATGCACCAAGCAGGGCTCGAACCTGCGACCTTGGGCTTAGAAGGCCCCTGCTCTTCCAACTGAGCTATTAGTGCGATCAAATAGAACTAAAAACTTTATATAACATGTAAATTTGAATAGAAAGGTAAATGTAAAAAAAATTAGAGCTTAAACATTCTTGGCTAGGCATTTTTTATTAACATCCAATATCTTCTGTAATCAAAGAAGGTATTATTTCCAGCAAAAGTAAGTAAGCAGGAATCCATTTGGGGTGGTCTGTATTCTTCAAGATTTTAAAAAATGTGTTGACCCTAGAGCTAGAAGTTACTTTAGGGAGCTTATCGAAGCTATTAGCGTTTTCTTGAATAGAAAAGTAATATTCAATTAATCTCAGGTCTCTTTTGTTCAAGTTGAACTCGTTAGCATAACTTTCTTGAGCAAAAGAATGATTTAAAAAAATCAATTTTGCTGAAAAAAACCACAGGGGAACAGTTAGATTAAATAAAAGTAAGTACTTCATTTAGGTTTTGAAAAATTCATTCTAGGGTTGGTTAAGAACTTTTTGCTTTCTTGAAGGGAGAGTTCTGGAAATATGTTCTGTATGTATTTGTCGTTAGTTTGGCAGTAAGTATTTAATCGTTCACATGCTACATTGTAATCTAGCTTTAAGTTGAAAGTCCAATTTCCTAAGAAAGCGCCCCTGACGCTAACTTTGCAGTTGCCTGGAGTTGAAGCTTCAACTGTATAAGTTTTTGCAGCAAAAAGACTTTCTTCATCCGTGAAGTTGAAAGTTTTCATTTTATTTTCCTTCTTAAAAGATTAACGTAAAATCTAGTATACTTATTACTTGTGCAAGTAAAGTTATCGATTGAACCCGATTCAAGAAGGGTTTTATGCTCGTAAGGTGTGAGTGGGACTAGCTTGTGCGTCGCACTTGAGCAGTCGTAATAGAGTCGTTTTGCATTTCTATAATCGCTGTCTGCGCTAGAAATAAAAAAAAGCAGAAGTGCGACAACAGAAAAAGCTATTAAAAAGTTTTTCATAATCCGTCCAGTATAGATATTAATGCTAAAAAAACAGTTATAATTAAAGCTTGATAAGGAAAAAACCAAGCTGCTACAATTAAAATTATTAAAGTTAAAAGTATATATATGGTTAGCAGTATTGTTGGTATTGGATGCATTTTATTTGTACTTAAGGTTTATTGAAATCAACATGTTTTTGATAAGTTTTTAGCAATAACTGAACCGCGTCAGTTTTGAGAAATATTTCAGAAGGAGTTTCAATTTTAAGCACTTTTCTGGGGGTCTTGTTTGTTGGTTTAAGTTTGATTTTGTCAAATTTTGTAGTGTATGTTTTTAACATTTTTTGAGTGTTTGAAATGACTATTCCAACTTCTATTGTTAGACCTCCAAACCTTGCGTTACCGCCTGCTATTGTAAAAATGTCACCGGGAACTATTTCTTGTCCTAACATATCTTTCATGGTGTTGTCCTTTTGTAAGGTTTTGCCTGTTGCTGTGCGCAAAGATGCATTTTTTTAATTGTATTTATTGTAATTTAAATCACCGTAAGGGTGGATTACTTTTCTAAACGAAAGCGAATACCTTGTCTTATTAACAAAAGTTTTATCTTTAGGAACCGTATGAAGTAGTTCTTTCTGACAGTTTGCTTTCATCAAGATCAAATCGTTTGACTGGAAATTAAAACAGATTTTCTGTCTTGTTATCTTGTTTATAAGTTTGAATTTAATTGAATCCCCTATGGTTAACACCGCTATTTTAGGATTTGGTCCTAGAAAAAATTCGTTGTCTGAATGTGGTGATATTGAGTGTTTAGGGGAATCATATTTAAAATAAAGGATATAATTGAACTCTTCGTGAAATGTTTCTTTTGCATATTGTAGTAGAGGCAAAATCCAATTTGGATGTTTATTAACTGTAGTTGAAAGACCCCCAGAAACCCAAGATAATCTTGGAGTTACAATTTTACCTCTATGTTTTTTAAAGTATTTTACTTGCCTCCAGGGAACTGAAGTTAACTTTTGCTTTAAAAAAAGTTCGTCTTGAGGAAGTAAAAAATCTTTGTGGTATTCGTAGTTTATGTCGTTAATTATTAGAGTCATTAAAATTTAAAAAATCATTTTTATCTTTTTCTACTTCTTTTTTAGCAGCAATAGTTTCTAAAGAGTTGGCAATTCTTTTTAATAATTCAATTTTCATTTTTTCAGCGTTTAGAAGTAGTTCTAATTCAAACGCTTTTATATTTTCATACTTTTTCAAAGTGTTTTCTTTTTTAAAGCAATTAAAGAAGTGTGTTCTGATTGCAGAGATTCGACGCGCTTTTTCATAATGTTAATTTCTTCACTTATGTTTTTGAGGTTACTGCTCTTTACTTTTAGAAGCAATTCGATGTCTTCTTTTGTTAGAGAGTATGTTTCTTTTTGTCCAGCTTGTAAAAAAACTTCATTCAATCGGTATACGACGGGGCTTCCCCTCTTGTTTGCATAGACCATTCCTGTGTCTATAATTAGACCTGAGTTTAGCATTTCTTTAAAATAATAGTTTGTTGAACTGGTATTTCTTACAAATTCTTTTCTTGTAAAGGAATTGTGTAGGTTTGAGTTTGTACTGTCTTCGTTGTCGGAAAGATACTTTTTGATCAACTTTATGTCAAGTAAGTGTTTTTGTATGTACATGTTTACACCTCTAACAGAACTTGTTTTGAATATTGTTTAACAATTGTTTTTGTTTTTCTAGCTTTACAATTTTTAACTTTAGAAAGTCGATAGTTGCATTGGTGTCGGTAATTGAAGCGTTTTTCCATTCAATTAATTTGTCAATATCTTCGTAAGCTAAAAAACCAGGAAGCTCTTCTTTGGGTGTGATTGAAAATTGATTAGTTGAAACTGCGTTAATGGTTTCTGTTAACATGTATTGGCCTTTTTTAACTCTAGTGAGGAGTGAGGGGTTGTTTGTTCTCAGGGTACTTAGGTGCACGGATATGGCTTTTCTTGAGAACGGCTTGTCTTTACCTTGTGCTGTATAAAGTTCATTTGGAGAAAAGACTGTTTTGTTTAGTTTGTTAACTAGATTTAGTACTGATTGTTGTTTTTTTGTGTAAGTGTTTGTCAATTTTTTTAGTCCTCTAAAAGGTAAGCTAAACACCATGTGAATGTAATGGTGCTAAAGTGTATTAGAATTTGGGTTGGCCATGGCGTTTGGTTGAAATAGTAATATAAAAACGGGAGTCCAACCCAAAAGCTTAGGCAGACTATGCACTCTAGTAGTTCGTTTAAAAATGGTACATTTTGGAGGAAAAATCTTAAAGGCTGCAAAGGCCGGGCATACATCAAGCTCCAGCATATTCCGTATATTCCTGCATAATATATAATCATTTTAGTCTTTCAATAGCGCTAATATTGCATAGCCTGCAATGTCTTTGTAGGGCTCTTCTCCCATAGTATCTTTTTGGTCCTCAGGGAGGTTGGCTATTCTAAAAATCTTGTCTAGTATTCTTGCAAGTGTTAAGACGTCTTTGTATTGGTGTTTTTGAATGTTTTCTGGATACAGTATCTTAAATATTTGTTCCATTTTTCCAAAAGCGTCTCCGTAAGATTGTTGCTTTTCATTTAGTAGACCGCCTATTTGCTTTCCTACTTCTTCGTAATCTTTGATCATTTTATACTTTTGAGTTTGTTGGTTGTGCTCTATTACTGTGAGTTCATATCTGTGTGTGTCGTTTTTTAGTTTTATTTTATATGAGTTTTCATCTGCATACTCTTTCGCTTCTACAAAGCTCGTAAACGTTAACATTCCTGAATGGCCATTGTTTTCTTCGTACCATTCTTCTACAAGTTTGTCGTTCCAGTACTCTTTTACTAGTATGAGATATTTATTTTTCATAATAGAATTTATATGTTGACCCTTTTTTTACAAAGTTGTCGAACATTTGTCCCTTTTTTTCTAATTGTATTACTGCTTTATGCCATTCTTGTATTGAATTGCATTTAATTGTTTTGCTTTTGAATATTAGTTCGTACAATTCTAGGTCTCGTCACATCTTTAAGGTTTTTTAAAGTGTTTTACACTTTATGGAGACGGTTATAGACGCCCCCTTGCGGGGGCTAATTCCCCCCTTGCGGGGGGATTGTCACTTGTTGTTTAGGATTGCTAATTATTACTGGCGAAGTCCATTACATCCAATTGGCTTGCCGCTATCATCACGGATAAGCTCTCCTGGAGACATTACGTCTTTTCGCGTTGGCACTGCTGATTTAACAACGCCATTTACGATGTAAATGGCGTTGTCTTGTGAGTCAGGAAGACCATCAACATCTCCATAGACACAATTGTAGATATTAATACCTGATACTGTGTTAAAATGTTGATAGTTTGTGCTTACACGTGCAATGTTGCCTGAAGGGGTTACGTTTGTGACGCTGCCGTTACTGTGTATGTTGATAGTGTGCGGGGTTAGGTTGATGATTTGCATTTTAGTATCCTTTTTCGTAGATTGAGATTCGTTCGATTTCTTGTTCTGTGTTCTTATCATAGCCGACAAGAATGAGCTCATTGAAATCTTGCGGGTCATTAAATAGGCTATAGCGATATTCGTATTTGTATAACTTGTGTCGCTGTTCGAATTCTGCTGCTTGCTTTGCGAACTCGTCGTAGTTACTGAAGAAGTAGGTGATAACATTGTTGTCTGCGGTAACTGTAGCTGGCATATTAGCCTCCAATTATTTTAATTAACGTCAGGATTGTAATTAGAGATAGTAAGTCTAGTGATGATCTTAGTATTATGTCTCCGTATAATCTCATCACTATCACGAATAACAACAACAGGAAGATCAGTTTTATCATTACTTCAAGTGGGTCTCTGCTAGTTCTGATACTTTTTGTGTGAAGACAGTATTGAAGAGCAGTAACTTCTGCACGTCAATCTTACTACTATAGAAGAATGATTGCACCAGGTAGTCGATCTCTTCTGTTGAGAGGTACTCTCGCATCATTAAAAGCCACTCTTGTTTTGCTACTTCTAAAAAATCGTCGAACATCTTTTGGTATTCTTCGTTATTGCCTTTTTTTATCATGTCAAAAGAAGGTTTCATGACCAACATGCTTGAGTCAAACATGTTGTTGAGTATTAATTCTTGTGTGCTGTTGTGTACTGCTGTGTTGTGTGTCATTGCGCCACCCTTTTTTTAAAAATATGTTACGGTTGTGAATTCACAGTTTCTATTGTTATGTATCAGCTGTTTTATGAGTGAGTCTTTATTTTGATCAATGAAGAGGTCTATCTCTTTTATGAATGCTTTGCATTCGTTGATGTTAAGGGCTAGATGTACTACTTCTTCTTCATCTACTTCATAGCTTTGTATAAGTTTATATCCTTTTGCTTTTGCCATGGTGTATGAATTCAAAGATAGTGGTAGTGGGGCTAGAACATTTTCTTCTGTAGAGAAGTACGCGTGACATGTATCACCTACTGCTCTTATCACTGTTGCAATTAGCAGGAATGCTAAGTTTGTTTTTTTTTCGGAAGTAATGATTTCCATGTCTATGTTTCTCATGACGTGGTTTATAGCTATGTGTTTGATTCTTTGTTCGCCCGATAGTTCTTGCATATTACTTTTTTGTCCTTGTGTTCAAAGCCAGTGGTATGTTGTTATGCAGTCATTACGATGTTCGTTGCGCTTTATGAATTTTTTAGCTTCAGGCGTTTTGCACCATCTGCGAATCTTTGTTTCGATCACAACTTTTTTTGCTGAGTCTGCTACTATATGCCAGTGGTTATGCCATTGACAGTTGATATTTGTTACAAATGAGGCTTTCACTAAATCGTTTTTAGCTGAATTTACTAGCCATTCAACCATGTGATTTGGCAACCAGTTGAGGAACGCGAATGATTCTTCTTCACTTCCGTGTTCTATGTCATTGTATTCTTCTACGACGTGCCTCATGATCATGCCGAATTCTCCACCAATGTTGGTAAGAATTTGATACAATGCCATTGCTTCTAGGTTGCCTTTATAGTTGCGTTTTTTTGCAACTTTTGCTATTTTTTTTGCTTCTGCTTCTGAAATTTTTTTTGTCATTTTTTAGCCTTTAGCAGTGCATAATCGTTAAAAATTTTTAAAATTCAGGTTCATCCAGAACGTGAGAGCATAAAACGTCCATACGAAATAGATAATGAACTCTATTGCGTAGCTCACCGGACAAGCTCGTGAATTGCAAGACAACCTTGCCAATCGTTTTCAAGCTCCTCTGGTTCTCTCTCTTTACCTGCATTTATTACGCAGGCTTCTCCTTCAATGTATACTGCTGAGGGAGATATAATATGGATGCTGCTATTGGGATTATTGGCAATACTTGTCAGCAATGCCAAGCTGGTTAAGGTTAATAATATTGCTGATATCTTCATTTCTTTATTTTCTCCTTTTTTAAATGGACCTTCTGGGGTTCGAACCCAGGACCTGCGGATTAAAAGTCCGATGCTCTACCAACTGAGCTAAAAGTCCAAAATTTTTATGGGCCCACCAGGACTTGAACCTGGGACCTACCGATTATGAGTCGGGTGCTCTAACCAACTGAGCTATAGGCCCAAAGCGTTTTACATTGATTGTTTCTGCATTGGTTTAATAGAGAAGAATTAACTTTTTAAACGTTTACGTTACTTGATTTTTTTCATTCTGTATTTTTTTTGGGTTTTTTCTGGATCTAGTAGTTTTGTCATTTTTTTGTCAAGCGATTTTAAGTTGGCTGCTGTTCTTGGCAGTAATATACTTATTGCTGTTAGTGCTCGTGAGTGGGTGGACTTTGCTGTGTCGACTCTAGAAGCTAGTGCTACCAGGTCGGGTATTACGCAGTCTTTTATTATTTCGCTTACAGCATCTACTGCTTTTGGCAATTGTTCTTCTCGAGCTGATATTTCTTGAAGTGCTTCTAGTACATTACTTACCATTGTCAAAAGCCTTTTCTACTTTTTTTAGTTTTTCTACCCATTCTTTTGGGCAGATTTGGTATGCATAATCAAGACCGTCTAGTACGGCTTCATGGTTACTTGAAATGGCCATGTTACATGTTCCATCCCATTGCTCTTTACATTCTTGAATTGTTTTTTCTAGAACTTTGATAGTGGCTCTAACAAAAGCAATCTGTTCTTTGCATGTTGGCTTGGCTTGAGCTAATGTTGGTAGTGTTAAAATAAACACAAATATAAGTGACAATGATTTCATTTTTAGTCTCCTTTTAAAGGAATGCAGCCATTGATATGATCACGATGCAGAGACGACAGAAGAGTGCTTCTTCCATATTATGATCCCGTTGCTTCGTTTGTGGTTTCTGTTTCTACATTAGGTGTTTCTGCAGTAGCTACTTCTGCTGCTCTTTCTCTTATTGTGTTACATACGGTATTCCAGGCTTCTACTACCCCATTGGTAGTTTCTTTTGAAACTAGCCCTAGGAACGTTAGGAACCCTAGGGGTATGATGACAACATAAGAAAATAACTCAAGCAGCTCAACTATTGGAAACCACTTAATGATGCTGAATAAGACTCCTATCCCAATGAGCATCCTAGCCCACGATGGTAAATTATTGTAGTCATCTTTAATTTGATTGATCATGTTCGACTCCCGTACGGTTCTCCGTGTTTATCCAGAATTCCATCCGGCCAGTTTGCTTTTGCCTCAGCATTTTCAGCTGCAGCTGCTTGACGAATCTTTGACAACCGCATGAATTCGTCTATATTTCTTGTCCCAAGGTAAACGAGTACTGATTGGTACCCATTGTTACTGAACCTTACACAGGTCCAGATATTTTTAGCATGTGCTAGCGCGACGATGTGTTGTGCATAAGTTAGAAACGTTTGCATTTGACATTCGTTTCCGCTGGCTGCGAATTCTTTCATTACTCCACTTTTCAAGCGGATGCATGAAACACCCTGCCACAGGGAGTGGATGTAGAAGAAGTTTTTTTGTTGAACTGTTAACAGTTCATAGACTTGTTGATGTACTTGTGGGATGTTAGACATTTCGGCTCCTTTTAGGGGTTTTCGCTGGGGTTTTGTTAGTGTGAGAGTTGTAAACATTTAGATTCCTCTCTACTAAACATCCGTCCTGGTCTCCAAGACCATATCCTATTGATTTTATATGGCCTGTTTGAACCAACAGGTCGTAAATGATCCAGTGCATAGTTTTACTATTCATGTTGTCTCCTGACGTTACGTCATTAGAAAAATACAATCACTCCATCATGGAGTCATCAGGGGTACACACCCTATCACGCCGCACACAACAGAGGCGAGAGCATATCATTAGCTCTATAACAAAACTCCAGAAAGGAATAACACAAGTTCTGTTATTTGATTTCGACACTTTTAAGATTCTTCTTTTGAAAGAATCCCCTACTAGAGGGTTTGCATTACAATGAAGTAATGGTCTGATTGTAAAGTTAGTAGCCTGCGAATGCTTTGCCTGCTACATCGTTGGGGTCTCCACCCCAGTCATCATTGTCGTCCCATCGAGACTTTCTTTCCTGACGACTCCAGGGTGAGCAGTCAGGGCAGAAGATCTCATCGTCGATCTCATGAATTCCTGATGTGTCTCTTGAAAACATATAGATGTCCTCGGAGATTTCTCTATTCTGGTCTACGCAGTTATTACACGACATGGTTCACCTCCTCAGACTTAAACGCTAAAGCGTTGGTCTTCCAGTCTTCATGAGAAAAATCTGGATTCATTGCAGGTCCTGAGTGCATTGTGTAAAGGGTTAAATTACCTTCCTTGTTAGGAAAGACGATAAGTGTTACTTTATTTGTTTCTCTAAAGGGTTTCTCACGGATTACTACTGGTTGAAGAGGGCGATCTTCTCCTCTGTAGTGTTGCGTTCTGACTTCATTCTCTAGAGACTCGTCACCAACCTTCACTCCGCACAATCGAGTTACCGCTAAAAACGGATTGTCGATTTGAAACGTGTGGGCTCCTGCACTGATACCAGCTTGGTCGAATAGGGAGAAGGCTTTCTCAATCGCAAGGGGTGTCAATTCATCTAGGTGTGACAGAAAGTGTCGAGCACCAACTGGTGGTAATTCGACGTTGTAGTGACGACATAAAGTTTCTGTGACTTTTTTGCTGTCATCATTGCGGTCTGAGAAAGGTGAATTGGTAAAAAATTCTACATTTGACATGTTTTTTTACTTTTGTAGTGAATTAATGTTAAAATAACCACGGTGGTAATACACCTGGTCTCCCATGACTTTGAATCTTGAGTCATGGTCTTCATGAAGTTCAACGTAGATAGCGACATTTTCCTTGATTAGGTCAGGGTAGTCGTCTCTGTTGTTTTCTGTCAGTTCTGTAAGTGGTACTGGAAACTTGCTGCTTGGGTCGTAAAACATACCCGTCACAGTCTCTAATGACTTCCACCATGCTAATAGTTCTTTGGTTTTTTCTGGTGTGACTTTTGACATCCAGATCCGGTAACCGTATTCTTCATTTATTATGACATATTGCATACGCATCTTTTCCCTGCCTCACTGTGAGCCCGGCGTGAACGTGGGCAACCGTACTGCATCACACGTTTTGCGTGCTTTCTTGCAGTTGGATAGGCTACAAAATATGTTATGAAATTTGGTATTTTAAATATCCTGCACGCAGTGTGCAGAACATCGAAGAATTCTTCTAACGTTTTGTCTTCGACGAGTTCTTTTAGTTCTTCTCGCATCACTTTTATATTTGCTGGCGGGAATAATTTAATACCTTTTACGTATGCCCCATATGATTCGATAATTGCGTTCTCCCCCGACCTCATTATAAAAAAAGCGATGTAAACATTAACGTTGCTACTGTAGTTGCAACAATAATTAGAAAGATCATTGTAGTTTTCCTAGTTCTATGGCTGCCCAACCTAGAACTAGAGTAATGCTTAATAGAATTATAATTATCATTTTTTCAATTCTTTATGATCCATCATCCAACGAATGATGGTGATTGGGTTGAAATATCCTACTACATTTAAGTGGTAGGCATCGATCACTTGGTATTCTACTATTTTGTCTTCTTTCTTCAAGCACACCGCCAACATGACCTCCTCTATGGAGCTCAATGAAGAAATTTTATGAATCAGAGATGGGGCTTTACCTCCTTTTGGTTCATCGTACAAAGGTAGTAAGAGGATGCTCCATTTTTCATCTGCCATACGGGCGGCAGATACTAATTCCTTCTCATTCTCTTTTACTTCGCATCTTGGCTCTTCTTTCACAATCCTGTCCACTATGGGAGATAGTAGAGATTTTGCAGCGAGGAGTTTTTTTGCATGAGTGTTTAAGAACTTTTCTGGCGCTTTGGCTGCAGTCATCTTTGGTAACAGCTCACCAAGATACCATAATCCAAGCAGAGAGAAGACTGTCGTAAACAGTCCCCATTGCCATCCGCAGTAAGAACCTACGAGGAAGCCGTTTAACATGCTGAACCCAGCATTGGCTAAGTGGTTAGCTAATGCACAAGTTCCTAAACTGCGAGTTCCGCCGTCGACGAACTTTTTAGCCTCAACTGATAGCTTATTGCTGTCTGCTAAGTTCATCGCTACTTCACCACCACTGAATAAGAAGGATAAGGAAGATTGAAGGGTGAGAATTATCGATGATATTAATTTCATCATTTTTTGCTCTTTCTAGAGAATGTGTGTATTAAGTCAATCTTTTATATAACAACTTTAAAAGTTTCGCCTTGTCAAACTTTTAAGTTATTGTTACTAAAGGAGAAAAAAGAGTTTCTGAACGCAATAGCAAATCAGTTGCTTAATATCGCGCGCATTATTCTTTTTTTTGAGAACCTCTGCTATCAGTATAGGTGCTTTACGCACAACCATATAGGCTACTGAAATTGCCTGAACCCCAACTACGAAGAAGTAGTTCTCATGAGGGGCTACCACATAGAGGAATAGAACCTCTTACTTACCTATCTCCACCAGATAACGATTACGGTCGTATCTAGCTTTGACTCGTCTTCTACTGATATCTCCGTAAGTATACCAATATTAGACAGTGGGTAAGCAACACG
>Ga0208667_1000454_pt1 | contig 17476 bp, 41 predicted proteins | sample 11BtaG_FD_184085 | JGI IMG/M metagenome (GOLD analysis project Ga0208667, IMG submission 184085) | Marine viral communities from the Subarctic Pacific Ocean - 11B_ETSP_OMZ_AT15265_CsCl metaG (SPAdes) (version 2) | ecosystem: Environmental > Aquatic > Marine > Oceanic | place: Pacific Ocean... | reverse complement strand
TGACAATTGCCCCTTACTATATAACCTTAATAGGCTAATGTCACAGTATTGAAAAAAATGTTACTAGATGTTATGAGTTATGGGGTTACCCCCTATCTCCCTGATTATCAACGTTTTACGTTTTACGTTTTAAATTAGTGGGCCCCCTGTGTTTTTATATTTTTCCGTATATATCTCAGTGAAAATCAACCAGTTACGTGAGATCTTTTTATGTTTTTTCCGGTAATTTTTAAACTATTTTACAGACATATTACGAGTTGTAATGGATAATATCTATGTAACAAGTTAATAATAATAATAATAATTTAAATAATAATACCATGAAAACTTTACAATCAAAAAGATTCTTAGTTAGAAAATCTCTTATCAACACAAACACTATTATTGAAGTAACATTCAAGAATGGAAAGTCTGCAAAGTATGCACATGATGAAGCATATGAAGTTATGAAAGAAAAGTTAAACAACATGAACTGTTGGGAGAAATACAAGTCATACACCTCATCAACTAGTATTCCAGTTAGTGTTCGCTCTGTATTAATTACAGACTAACTACGATCGCTATTGGATAATATAAATGTAACTTAAATAATAACAACTGTACTATGTATAAATCAAAAATAGTAACAAGAGAAGACGGCACTCAATATGTAATGTGCACGCGAGTATGTAAAAATGTAGTAAAATCTACTAAAAATCAGTCAAGAATGTATAATGCTATTAAAGAATTTGGTACTTCTGCATAAGTTATAAGCAGTGAGACACAGTGTAATATCTCTACTAACTTCTTTACTAATAAATAAAACTACACTCTTTACAAACATAATACAGTAGTAAATGGATAATAATAATGTAAATAAATAATAACTTTAAATATATAAAACTATGTCAAATTTAATTTCAAAGAGATTTGTAATAAGAAAGTCTCTAATCGGTAAAAATCAACTAATAACAGTTAACTTCAAAAATGGTAAAACAGTCACTTACAATCACGATAAAGTGTATGAGGTAATGAAGGATAAACTAGAACAAATGAATTGTTTCAAAAAGTATAAATCATACACTTCAAGTACAGGTGTACCAGTGATAGCTCGAGAAGTATTAGAACAATAAAAAATAATATTATGCAGTGGATTTTAAAATGCCCTAATGGTAAAAAAATAGATCTTTCTAGTTACATACTTAAACAAATGAGTGGTGAAATTAGTAAATCTGAAGTACAAGATAGAATTAATTTTTATAAACAAACTAATAAGTAAAATGATAGATACAATAATTAAAATAGTGAAAATAATTCAATCAGAATTAAAACAGTATTCAAGAGCGATTCACTCTATAAAACAATAATATGAGTAAGTTTAAATGGAATAAAGAAACAATACAACACTTCAGGTTTCAGAGCAATTACATTAACGAGAAACAAATGAGAGAGTCGGTGAAGGATTTTGTTGAGTGTGATTGTGTACCTGAAGAAAACGAAACAGAAGAAGATCTAGTAAATGACTTAATGGAAAAGATTTACAAATAAAATACGATTCACTTTGGATAATAATAATGAATATAAAATATAACAACAATGAAAACAATTAAATTCTTATCAAAAACATCTCTATTACTTAATAACAAACTCTATAAAGGTTATAATGTAGGTAACTTACCTAAAAGTTTTGCCTTCATATATGACGAGAATGAAGAAAAAGATGGTATTACAGAATGGTTTAACTACAAAGGTTTAACTTATGTTTGGAGTGATTAATATGAAAGAATATTACGAGTTTTCAAGCGAAACAGAATATGAAGAGTATAACCAACTAATGTTTTTAATTAACCAACAATAAAGTGAAATATAATGACAATGAAAGAAGCGATAGCTCAAGTTAAACAACTACAAAAAGAGAAATTTAAAGCTCACCGTATAAAACATGAGCATGATGGTTTATGTCAACCATTCACTGATAAAGAATACAAGCAAGTTGTAACTAAAATGAAAACAAGTTATGGTGCTAAAGCTAAAAAACATAGTTATAATGCTTTGTGGAGACACTATAATATAAAAATAGAAACACTTTAAAAAATATATAAGACATGTTAGAATATAGAAATGTAAAGTTTGAGTACAGCGAGCGATATACTTGGGATAAAAAACTAGTTGGAGGTTATACTTGTAGTGATAAAAAACTATTAGAAGGCTTAGATACAGTATCGTTTAGTTCACCTAGTTTAGAAAAAATGCACTCTGAAATTGATAAATACATAGACAATAGAGATAAAAACATTGAACTACAAGAGTTATCTAACAAAGCTATAGCGGAATTTTACAATACTAACCATTATAAAGGAGATTAATATGGAAACAAACGATAGATTAAATGCGGTAGAGCATATATGGCATAAAGATTCAGACCGGTGGATCTATATTGAACGATATGAAAGCGGTTACTTAGGTTTGAACTTCATGCAAGGTGACGAGTACGAGTACTTCAAGAAGAATTGGTGCGAAATAAATAGAGCGGTGAGTGAATTTTATGATACTATGAAAACCGATCTAATTAAATTAAGAGTTGAAATGAGTGAGTTAGAGTTTATCGACAAAGTAATGTGGATCTACTTCGAAGCAGCGACAAAATATGACAAATACAAATAAAATACGATTCACTTCGGATAATATAAATGTAAACAAAATGAAACAATTAGAAATGAGTAAAATGAAACAATTAGATGAGATAGCACAAGGAGTTGCTGATCATATGAAAGAAATTATTGAAGATAGTATTGATTGGGCAATGTCAGAAGTTCCACTAGATGGTGATGATTTTCAAAAATATAAAAAACGTGTATTTAATGCAGCGTTAAATAAATTATTACAAGTAAAATAAAAAAATATTTTTGTAGTTGAACTAGTAAACGTCTTAACGAGCTAGTTACTACGAATAATAACTAGGTGTGGGCACTACCGACGGGTATGAGGTTCGATTCCTCACTAGTTACAAATGACTCATGGTGTAATGGTAACACTACGGTTTTTGGTACCGTCATTCAAGGTTCGAGTCCTTGTGAGTCAACTAATTTAAAATTAAATATTATGAGTAAAACTAAATTTAACGGATTCGAAAAGTATTTTATACAAACAGCGTTAAGATCTGCTATCGAACAAGCAGAAGTAGACGTGTTAGCCGCTGAGTCTGACGGTAAAAGATCAATTTATGCACCGGGTTATTTCACTATGGTAGGCAATGAGATTATTGACAAAGTAAATAGTATGACACTTAAAAAATTCCAAGACTAATGAGCTATTCACTTAAACAAGTATTAATGCAGCGTGACGGTATGAGCGGCGCTGAAGCAACTCAAGAGATCAAAGACATACGATCTAGAGTATTTGAAGGTGAAAACCCTGAAACAATACTGTATGAAGAATATAGATTAGAACCTGATTACATTTGGGATCTATTATAAGTTACAAACAAAATACGATTACTAATGGATAATATAATTGAAACAAACTAAATATAATATAATGAAAACACTATTACAAAAATTAAAACCAAGTATTAAATCTTCTATTGAAAAAAATAAACTTGAGTATAATAGATCTGTAGAATCAATTTTTAAAAAACTAGATAGTACTTTTTTCTATAGTGATCTAACTATAAGCGACGTAGATTTAATTCATACCCTTGCTGGTATTAATTTAATAGAGGTATCTATTTGGGATTTTAAGTTTGGTGATAACATTTTAATTAAAGATAATGATTAATACAGAATTATATAACAGAGCGAGTGATAAAGCTTTTGCTAAGCTAACGGTTTTAAATATAGAAGCCAAACAACTAAAACAAGATATAAAAACAGATAACACTGGTAGTATAACTATAGAAGAGTTAATACTAATGTATAAAGGTACTCTAAAAGAAATACAAGTGTGGAGTTTTATTGCAGAATTAATAGAAAAATCAAATAAAAATGAGCAAAATTAAATACATAACAGAAGAATTAATCAACGAACGTTTAGAAGCTAGAGGTTTCGGTGAAAAACAACAAGAAAACGAAGAAACGGCTAGGCAAAACGTACTAAATCATTATGGCGTTAAACTAACTGATGACTGGACTGATAAAGCAGAGTATTATATATATGAAGAAACAACTAAAGACGGTTACTCTGTATTTGTTGCTACTAACGATACTAACTCTATAAGTGTATGCGAAGATGTACACTACTACGATAGCGACCTTAGTGATGCACTTGAAGAGCAGATTAAATATTCTAACGGTACTGAAGACTATCCTGAAGTAATATATGTAGACGATCTTTACCAGGACTTTATTGACGGTGCTATTGAAAATTTATTTATATACTTATCCGAAAAGTTTGAAGAAGAAGTTGTTAACGAATTAATAGAAGAAGGTTATGAAGAACAAGACTAAAGAACAAGTAGTACCTAAATGGTTTAAAGGAATGATCTACGATAAGGGAGAAGTAGTAGTAAACCCTTTCAGTAATGAGGAATATGAGCTCAACGGATTAGAATTATCTATGTATGATTTTATAATGGGTTGCAATCATTTGTTTGAAGTAGCTCCAAGGACAGTTACGGAAAAACAGATTAATGATTTTCATAAAGCGCTAACTTGGTTTCGTAAAAATAATACTGATGCTTACTACGTATTACTTGATTAATTTACAAACTAAATACGATTAATAATTGATAATATATTTGTATGATAATAATTGAAAATACAATGCTTTTAACAGTGTTCGCTTTAACTTTTATAACCCCTATATATCTTGACTGGAAAATGCGAAACAAAAATAAATAAATATAACTTATGAATTTACTTACACAAAACTCTAAATTAAAAAAAACATCAAAAGAACTCGGGCTCCGGGTTTTTAACTTCGGTATTCCTGCCTACAAATCTGCTAGTGGGAAACTGACGTGCCCTATGGCTGACAGTTGTGTTAAGTTCTGTTACGCCAAGAAAGGAGCCTACATCTGGAGTAATGTAAAACCTGCGTTTGAAAAGCGTTATGAGCTAACAAAGACAGATAACTTTGTTGAAGCTATGAACGCTGAAATACGTAAAAAGAAACCTGATTACGTCAGAGTCCATGACAGTGGAGACTACTACTCCCGTGCATACCTGCATAAGTGGATTGAAGTTGCTATACACAACCCTAGCGTACGGTTTTACAGTTACACCAATATGGTTGATATGATGCTAAAAGCCTCATTACCAGACAATTATGATATAATTTTTTCTGATTCAGGAAAACAAAAACATTTAATAAATGAAAGAAAACACAGACACACCAAAATATTTTCTAGTGTCAGCAATCTTTTATCTGCTGGTTATACTGATGCTTCTTCTATTGACTTAATGGCCACAAAGTGGTTTAATAAAACTAATAAAGTAGGATTAGTATTTCATTAGTTTAAAAATAAACGATTAAAGAAACTAATAGTTTGTATATTTAACTTTAAATAAACCTAAAACAATGAAAAAATATAGAAATGAATATTGCGAAGAAAATGGAATAAAATCAAAAGAATTTAATAAATATAACTTAAATAATTACACTGAATTTTTAGAGAAGAAATTAAAATCTATGAGTAATAATTTACAGACTAAACACGAACAATAAACGATAATATAATAAACAAAGAAGAGTTAAGATTAAAATTAAAATTATCATGTCAAAAGAACCATTAAAAATAACTTTAGAATATTATAATAAAAAAATATCAACAGAAATAGATCACTCAGATGCAACTCTTGAGGATATACATGAAATGTGGTTGGAAATAGTAAGAGCTATGGGTTTTCACAATGAAACAATTACAAATTTTTATAATGAATAAATTTACAAACAAAATACGAATAACTAAGGATAATAAATTAAATTAAATTAAACAATTATGAACAAATCAATATTACCAAGTCAAACAGTAGAAGTTAACTCTACAGTGATTTCAAAAGCTCAATACGAGTATTATAACAGTATGTTAAGATTAGAATTTAAAAACGGTAAGTCATATGATTATAAACCCGTTCCAAACCATGTGTTTGAAGGGTTACGTAATTCGGAATCTAAAGGTAAATTTATAAATAGATATATACTACCTATCTATTTTTATAAACTTGTAGATTAATGACAGATAAACAAATGGAAAAACTAGCGGAAATGATTTTCCAAAAGTTATTAACAAGGCAAGCTGAGTTCGACAAACAGTTTATCGATCAATTAAAAGCTGCAGGAGAAGTTGTAACTTTTGAAGTATATAATAATGATAATGAGTTAGTTACTCAAAATGAAGAAGAAAAATTAATTAAAGAGTATGAAAGACTTAGTAAGCTATTGTCACAATACGAAGAATCAGAGCAGTATGAGAAAGCTGCTATAATTAATAGCAAGATAAGAATACTACAAAACAAAATTAATAAATTATGAATATATTTTATTTGAACTCTGATCCAATTAAAGCTGCTCAGATACAATACAATAAGCATGTAGTTAAAATGATCTTAGAATCAGCTCAAATGCTTTGTACTGCACATCATTGTTATGGTTCTGATGAACAAAAAACTAATGTACCTTATAGACAAGCGCATTTAAACCATCCATCAACTATATGGGCAAGAAAATCAAGGTCTACTTATATGTGGTTATATAATCATATGATAGCTCTTGGTAAAGAATATACTAAACGTTATGGTAAAGAACATCTTACAATAGCTAAATGTAGAGAGTTTTTATCAACACCTCCTAGTCATATACAAGGTCATGATTGGTCTGAGCCACCACAGTGTATGCCTGATGAGTACAAAGTCGAAGGTGATAGTGTATCAGCTTACTGGAATTATTACGAGCAAGAAAAATATAAAATAAAAAACAAAGATGAGAAAAAAATTATACGAACATATAATAACGACTAATTATGCAAACATTAACGAAAAAATTAAACTACTTAAGAAGAAGGCAGGTTCATATAAAAAGAATAAGAAAGAGGATAATTGAACTAAAATACGAAATATTAAACACAGCTTTAAAAAACAAAGAAATAAATAGTAACAGTGTTGATTTATTTCATAAATACAATAAACGCTTAAAACTAATAACATTTTTAAAAAATAGTTAAAATAAAAAAAATTGTTTTAACAATTTAAATATAAATAATAGAAATAATTAAAAAAATAAGGGGACTGTGACAACAGCCCTTTAGTATTAAATAGTAATAGGCTAATGTCACACATAAGAAATCTAGATCATTTACATCGAAGAAAAATAATTTACAGACGTGGTCCTATAACAGATCAACCAACTGAGGTTTATACTTGGGGTAGTTACTATGAAAATGGTACTTATCAATGTTATGAATTGTTTAGAAGTAAAGCCAAAATAACTACATATCGTAGTTTAAAATGGCACTTATTAGTACTATGGTATTTAAATCCTCAATTAGATCCTGATGGTTTTAATGATTTAGCTAAACATATATGCGATAAAAAAACAGGTTTTATTACTTTTAATATTAACAATCATAGTTTTAATAGTATATTATATGAAGTTAGCATGCTAGATTTAGATCAACCGCCAAAAAATAAATTGAGAAAAATAATATTTAAAGATGGTTGTGGTTTATCTGTTAAAGAAAAAATGACTATAGTTGGAGCTATGATAGGTAAAACTAAGAAAATACACGAAGATGATATATATCAGTGTATGTTAGATATAAATGATCTTAGCAAGAAAATAACTATAACAAGTATAGCTAAATCATTAAAATGTTCTACTAGAACAATACATCGTAATATGAGTAATGAACTTAAAAAAGAGAAGGAACTTTTAAACCAACAAATATAATAATGAAAAAATACAATATAGAAAACTATATAAGATATAAAGAAGATGTTAAAGCATCGATGCCACCTGATAAACATTTTACTGAGTACAATCGTAATGAACTTATAATTAAGTTCTTACCTTTAGTAGAAAACCTAGCTAGAAAATTTTCAACATCTCAACAAGCATCAGGTGTATTAACTATTAATGATTTAATACAAATAGGTAGTGAAGCATTGATTAAAGCTGTAGACAAATTAGATTATGTTGTATTAGCTGAGTCTGAAGACATTGAAAAAACGTTAAAAAGCTTTCTGTCAAAACGAATAAAAGGAGCCATTAGAAGACGTATAGACATCAACAGGGGAGACATGCGAATACCAGAACATAAGTTAAATGAGATACGTAAAAATCCTAAAGATAAAAAGATGGTTGAAATATTTTTCAACTCTGTATTTTTATCTATTGATGCTCAACCTTTAAACAATGATGAAGAAAACTTAATGTATCAAATACCTGATAAATCTGAACCATACAATATACAGTTGTTGAATGTATATTTAAAAGGATTATTACAAAAACATTTAAGTGAAAAAGAATATCAAGTATTAAGACTTAGTTATGGTCTTGATTGTGATAAACACTCTGCTAAACAAATAGCAGATATATTAAAAATAGATGGAACCAGTAATTATGTGCGTGTAAGTGAGTTAAAAAAAGCAGCTGTACAAAAACTAATTGAACACGTAGATCACTCGCAAGTGATTGATTATCTTTAAGTTAAATGTAAAAAAAGCCGTAAAACTTAATACAAACATGTAATTATAATAATAAGCAAATTTAAAAACAAACGAATGATACTAAACGAAAAATTAGCTACTATCCAAACTAAGTTTAAATCTAAAAAATCTAGATTTAACTCCTTCGGTAAATACCACTTCAGATCAGCCGAAGACATTCTTGAAGCAACAAAACCCTATTTATTAGATTTAGGAGTTTCAGTTACAGTTAGTGAGACACTAATATCAACTGACCCTTTTCCTATAATAGAGTCTAAAGCTGCTATCACTGATGGTAAAGATGCTATACACGCGACTGCTGTTGTGGGTATTGATCTAGATCAGAAAGGTATGCAAATGCCTCAAAAGTTTGGTAGTGCTTCCAGTTACGGAAAAAAGTATGCGCTTGGAAATTTATTTCTAATTGATGACACGCAAGATGCAGATCACGGTAAAGCTCAAAAAGCTAAACCTAAATTAGAAGGTCAAGCATTAGCAAAAGCAAAAGACTTCTTAAAAGCAGGAGGTAGTCTAGAAGCTATTAAAAGCAAGTACGAAATACCTGCAGCAACCTTAAAAACCTTATGACAAATAAAGAAAAAAAGGAAATATTAAAAAGACTAGATAATGATGAAGATTATTATGGAGACTTTGGAAAACAGTACTTAAGTAACTCAGATATAAGATCTTTAATAAGAGATCCAATGAGTTTTAAAAAGCCTATAGTAGGTAATCCAAACTTAATTAAAGGAGGTTACTTTCATACATTAGTTCTTGAACCTGATAAATTAGAGCAATACAAAATAATAGAAGCTGCTACTAGGAATTCGAAGGTATATAAGGACTTAAGCGATGGCGAGATGTGTTTACTGCAAAAAGAAGCAGATGAATTACAAGTTTTAAGAGATAAATTAATGGCTAACAATATATGTAAGGAACTTGTGCAAGACATAGATGTTGAGTATGAAGTTCCAGGTATTTTAGAGTTAGGTGGTGAATGGTGGAAGTTAAAAGCAGACATTAAAAATAATACTCAGCAATTAGTAGTGGATCTAAAAACTACATCTAATTTAGATAAGTTTTCTTATTCCGCAAGTGAGTACAATTATGATAGTCAAGCTTACATATACTCTAGTTACTTTAATATGGATATGGTATTTGTAGCTATTGATAAGACAAGTGGTCAAATAGGTATATTTGATTGTTCTTCTCAGTTTCTACAAAGAGGTAAAGATAAAGTTGAAAAAGCTATAGAACAATACAGATTGTTTTATAAAAACAAAGACTTTAATCCAGCTCAATATTGTATAACTAAAACCTTGTAATAATTACAAACAAAATACGAATAACCACGGATAATAAAAATAACAATTAAAAACAATTAAATTATGGCTAAAAGAGCAAGAACAAAAGTATGCACGGTAACAGGTATGAAAACAAATCCTGAAAATTTCTACACAAATCAAACACATGTTAAAGCTGTAGATAACTTACGTAGATCAACTGGTGCTACTAAAGATCAATTAACAAGAATGTTTAACCAATTACAAACTTACTAATATGGCAAGTATTATTAAAGCAAGTATCAATCTTAACAACATTGATAAATCAAAAATTATTGAAGGTAAAAAAGGTAAATACTTACCTATAACAATTACTTTAAACGATGAACCAGATCAATTTGGTAATCAAGGTCCTATCGTTATCTCGCAAACAAAAGAAGAAAGAGAAGCTAAAACAGCTAAAACTTATTTAGGTAACGTGCTAGTTGTATGGACTAACGGTGATAATGTAGCAGCAGCTCCAAAAGAAGTTCAACCATCTGCACCTAAGGTAGCCGCGGTAGTTGAAGATGATTTACCATTTTAATGGAGCAATGTGAAATGTGCGGTGAGATAATGACTAAATGTGATTTTGATTACTGCGATATATGTCCCGACTGCTTAGACGGAGAATAATAATTAAATTAAATTAAATGCAGACAACAGAGATCAATGGATTTTTGATTGATAGTTTCAATCAACACGGTCTAGAAGAGGGTAAGAAGCAAGGAATATGCCCACTTTGCTCTCACACTAGAAAACCCAAAAACCAAAAAGCAAAATGTGCTTCTTATGATTGGGAACGGGGTCTCGGTACTTGTCATAATTGTAATACATCATTTCAACTACATACTTATAAACGTAAAGGTAAAGCCGAAAAGCAGTATGTAAAACCTGAGCCATATAAATTTAAAGAGCCAGGTACTAAAGTTGAAGAATGGTTTAAAGCAAGAGGTATATCCAAACAGACTCTCAGTGATTTAAAAGTTACTGAGGGTCCTGAATGGATGCCACAAACCGGTAAGACCGAGAACGTAATAAAGTTCAATTATTTCATGGGAGGTGAATTAACAAATGTTAAATACCGAGATGGAAGAAAGAACTTTAAATTATTTAAAGGAGCTGAGAAAGTATTTTACAATATAGATAGTATTGTAGGTCATGAGTACTGTGTAATTGTAGAAGGAGAAATGGATGTGCTTGCGTTACATGAAGCTGGTATAACAAATGCAATATCAGTACCTAATGGAGCAACTCTTAACTCAAATAACTTAGATTACTTAGATAGTTGTATTGATTATTTTGAAGATAAAGAAAAAATCATATTAGCTGTTGATTCTGATGAAGCTGGCCAAGCTTTACAAACAGAATTAATTAGAAGATTAGGTTCTGAAGTATGTTACTTAGCGACTTTTGAAGATTGTAAAGATGCGAATGAGTACTTGCAAAAGTATGGAATAGATAGACTTACAAGTAGAATAACAGGAGCAAAACCAGTACCTTTAGAAAATGTTACTACATTTAGAGATATAGAAGATGAAATTACTGACTTTGTTAAAAATGGTTTTAAGAAAGGTTTTCAGGTTGGTCTTAGTAACTTTGATGAAATATTTTCAACTTATACTGGGCAATTTATTACTGTAACTGGTATTCCTTCTTCTGGTAAAAGTGATTTTGTTGATCAAATGGTTGTAGGTTATAACCGTAATTATGGTTGGAAAACAGCTTTTGCTTCACCAGAAAATGTACCTACATATTTACACGCTCATAAATTAATGCGTAAAACTTGGCAAGGTATGCCAACTAAGCATGATATAGGTGGTGATAAATGGAATCAAATAGCAGATCATTGTAATAGTAATTACTTCCACATTGATATGGAACGTTATACACTAGAGTCTGTATTAAAAAAAGGCGCTGAACTAGTTAAACGTAAAGGTATCAAGTGTTTAGTTATTGATCCATTTAATAAAGTAAGAGACGTAGATTGTAAAACCGAGGATGTCAATAGATATACTATGGAATACTTAACTAAAATAGAAGTATTTGCTAAAAAGTACGATGTACTAGTATTTATTGTAGCACATCCAACTAAAATGTATAAAGACAAAGATGGAAAAATTGAAGAACCTACTATGTATAATATTAAAGGTGGTGGTGAGTGGTATGATGCTTCTTATCATGGTTTATTGGTTCACAGAAATTATGAGGAAAAGACTGTTAAATGCAAGGTCCTTAAAGTTAAGTTCCAAAATCTCGGTGAAAATGGAGCCGAAGCACATTTCAAATGGGAGCCAAAGTCAGGATGTTTTTTACCACATGAACCTTTAGTGGCTGAAAACGAAAAGATGCCTTGGGAAGCTTAAAATATGTCTCCATTAAAAAAGAAGAAAAGTCCTTGGAACATGGGTGAATACTCGGCAACTAAAGAGGAATTAAAAGCTTATGCTTGGTGTATTAGAAATAATATAATAATAGCACCATTAGCTAAAGCTGAAGGATGTTGGTTAATAGAAATAACTATTAATGGTAAAAAAAATAGATCTCCAGAAGAGTTTATAAGAAACGTAATCTGGGAGAAGCTATATCAATATTGCAAATATTATTATGATAAATATGACAAAAAGATATAACAACGCTAATGAAGCTTATGAAGCTGTTTTAGATGAAATATTACAATACGGCATAGACTTTGGTGATACTAAAGCTATATTTAACTGTGGGTTTTATATAGATAACCCTTCTGATAAGCTTATCACAAACGCTGAACGTAATTGGAGTCAAAAATACGCAGCTGCTGAATGGGCTTGGTACTTATCTGGTGACCCGCATATTAGCAAACTAGGTGAGTTGTATGGAAAAGTACCACCAATATGGGAACGTATGGCAGATAGTAATGGAGAGGTTAATTCTAATTATGGTTATCAATGGCAAAGACACGATCAACTAGATTATGTTGTAGCTAAACTTAGAGATAATCCTGATACAAGACATGCAGCTATAAGTATATATGATGCAAAAGAATGGCCATCGTATAAGAAAGATACACCTTGTACGTATGCAGTTCAGTTTACAATAATAAATAACAAACTCTGTATGTCTGTTTATATGCGTTCTAATGACATCTGGTACGGTTTTTGTAACGATCAATATCAATTCGCATCATTACAGGAATTAGTTGCAGACAGGCTCTCTATTGAAACAGGTTGGTATTATCATCACGCACACAATATGCATCTATATAACAATAAACTATAAAAATTATGTTTTGTATCACTGTAGTGACTTTAAAAATCACTACAATACTATGAAGCATAAAAATAAACTATAAAAATTATGTATTATTTATATCATATTCCAGGTAAAAAGATTGGTGTAACACGTAATCTTAATACAAGAGTAACCCTTATACAAGGATATAAGGAGGGTGAGTATGAAGTTCTTGAGCAGTCAGAAGATATAGATTATATATCTAACCGCGAAATAGAACTTCAAAAGTCTTATGGCTATAAAAAAGATAGAACACTTTATAAGAATTTATTTAAATCAAATATGAAAATTAACGCAACAGAACAAACAAGTACTTTTCCAGTTCCAGTTAGTAAACTGAAAGGGCATCTTATGGATAATGTAGGATTAGAATGGCGTACTCCAACAGGATATAGTTTTGAAATAACTGAAGAAACAATACCTTGGATATTAAAAAACGCAAAAACCTCGATGTATAACCCTAATCGAAGCTATATTTATAACAAGGCTTTTTATGAAGCCTTTTTTAATCAAAATATTGTTTTTACTAAGTCTATTAAGAAAAAAGAAAAAGTAAAAGTAATTTCAAGTAGATTTGAACTTATAAGAATGTGGGCTGAAGAAAGAGGTTTATATGATAGAGGTGATTCAAATACTCAATATATAAAACTAATGGAGGAAGCTGGAGAGTTAGCACAGGCGTTACTAAAAAGAGACGATGCTGAAATATATGACGCTATAGGAGATATGGTTGTTGTATTAACTAACTTAGCTCATATGGAGGGTGTTACGATAGAAGATTGTATTGATGATGCTTACTCAGAGATAGCGGGTAGAAAAGGTAAAATGATTAACGGAACATTTGTAAAATATGAATATAAAGACTAAAGACGAAATAGTGTTAAGTGTACTAAAGAAAATGGACGAACGAAGTTTAGTTGGTCAAAAAAAGTATGGAGCTACAATGATGGAAGAAATTGAAGGTCAAAAAAAAGATCTTAATAGATTTTTAATTGATGTTCAAGAAGAGTTAATGGATGCTTTACTTTATATTGAGTCTGCTAAAAGATGTTTAACAGATGAAATTGAAGAAGCTATGCTAAATAGAGTTAATTCGGTAGAAGAAAATACATATCATTTTGAAGAGAATGAAGAACGTATGAAAGCTATTGGACAAAACGGTAATACTGGAGAGCATTATTCTAAGAAACGTAGAATGTACCCTGGTGATATTTATTTAGGTTCGTAATGAAGAAAGGTTATAAAAGAAAGTATAAAAAACGTGGGCCAGTACAAGCAAAAAAAATATCTTATGACGGTATTAATTTTGCTTCTGGTCTAGAACGTTATATGTATATGGCTTTAAAAAAAGCAAAGATAAAAGCTAAATACGAAGGAGAAACTTTTGTTTTACTTGCTGGTTTTCATTTTGAAAATGAAGTTTATGAAAGACAAACAAATGGTAAAGGTGAATATAAGAATAGAGGCTCTAAACGAATATTACCTATTAAGTATACACCAGATTTTATTGGCGAAGATTTTATAATAGAGACAAAAGGTAGAGCTAACGAGTCGTTTCCAATGCGGTGGAAGTTGTTTAAAAGATTAGTTATGACACAGTTTCCAAATGTTACATTATATAAACCACAAAATCAAAAAGAATGCGACAGAACTATACAGCTGATCCTAGAAAGAAGAAGAGGTTAGCAAGGCAAAAGTATGCTGAGCGTCAGATTGATAAATTTATAAAATGGAGCTTAAGCATTAAGGGAAAACTTAAATACAAGGAATTAGTAGAAATACAAAATAAATACAATATAACATGTCAGAAAATATAAAGGAAGATCCAAGTAAACCAGCCTGGGCAGTATCACTAGGTTTTTACCCTGGTGTATTGTTCGGAATTAGAACTTATAGAGAAAAAGATTTAGATACTCATGTAATATATCTACCATTTATAGATATAGCTATTGAAATTTGGAGTTAATGGCATTATTTGATGAGCGCATAGCGTACAAGCCGTTTGAATATCCTGATTATTATACTGAAGGTTGGTTAAAACAAGCACAAGCATTTTGGTTGCACACGGAAATACCAATGCAGAGCGACTTTAAAGATTGGAACGAAAAATTAACAGACGAAGAAAAAAACTTAGTTGGTAATATACTGCTTGGTTTTGCTCAAACAGAGTGTGCTGTTTCAGATTATTGGACACAAAGAGTTGTATCTTGGTTTCCTAAACATGAAATACAACAAATGGCAATGATGTTTGGTTCACAAGAAACAATACACGCTGTTGCTTATAGTTATTTAAATGAAACATTAGGATTAGAAGATTATGAAGCTTTTTTACATGAACCTGCAACGGCTGAAAGGTTTGAGAACCTGGTGGCATACAACGGAAAATCACCTATTGGTATTGCTAAGTCTCTTGCTGTGTTTAGTGCTTTTGCGGAAGGTGTTAGCCTTTATTCTGCTTTTGCTGTATTATATTCTTTTCAAATGAGGAATCTGTTAAAAGGTATAGGTCAGCAAATGAAATGGTCAGTTAGAGATGAATCATTACATAGTAAAATGGGTTGTCAATTATTCAGACACATGTGTGAAGAAGATAACCAGTTACAAAACTTATGTAGACAAGACATTATTGAAGCAGCAGAAACAATGATAAGTTTAGAATCTCAATATATAGACAAGATGTTTGAAATGGGTGATATTGAGGGTATAAAAGCTAATGATTTAAAGAACTTTATAAAGAAAAGAACAAATGAAAAACTGGTTGAACTCGGATATGTCGATCTTGGATCGTATTTCCCTTATGACGATAAAGCAGCGTCTAATCTTGATTGGTTCTATCATCTTACCGGCGGGGTCACTCATACTGATTTTTTCGCGCTTAGGCCAACTGATTATTCAAAAGCTAACGAAGGAGAAGACTTCGAAAACATATGGTAATTTTAATTTAACAAAAGAAGATATATACAAAGACTTATATGAACGGACAGAAGAAAAGTAGGGTTGATAACCTAGAAAAAAGAGTAGCAGCTATAACAAACGTGCTACAACATTTATTGAACGAATCACAAATGTTAAAGGACTTATCTGTAGGAACATTAGAAACAGTTAAGCTTTTACCAGGTTATGATAAAGCAATAGAAGAATTAAAGAACAAAAATGAAGAAATGCAACAAGTGTCAGAAAACGAAACAAAACTCGAAATTCCTGACGGACAATAAGAAAACATGTAAAAAATGTGAGTACAGGTTTAAGCAAAGATTTCTTAGATTACTAATACATGATAAAAGACTTTCAGCTACAGAGCGTATAGCTGGACGTCTAGGTTATATGGGGACGGCATTTATGATGATGTCTCCCCATTTATTACCAGATAAAATAGGTATGATTACATACATAATAGCGGGTGTAATATCAATACCGCAAGTGTTTGTAGCTAAGCAATGGAACTTAGTTGCAGTAAATTTAAACGTAGCAATAGCCTACATAATACTATATTTAACATAATGTGGAACAATGAATGGAAAAAAGGTGAAGACTATCCTATTTGGGGAGATACAGAGGTATATAAAAAGACAATATCTGGAGGGTATTTATATCAAGATGAAACACCTAGGGAAGCGTATCAAAGAGTTGCTAAGACTGTTGCTCGTAGACTATATAAGCCTGAAATGGCTGAGAAATTTTTTGAATACATATGGAACGGTTGGTTATGTCTCGCTTCACCAGTACTATCTAATACAGGCACTGATCGCGGCCTTCCTATTAGTTGTTTTGGGATTGACGTCGCTGATAGTATACAAGACATAGGACAAAAAAACTTAGAGATGATGCTACTCGCTAAGCACGGCGGTGGAGTTGGTATCGGTGTAAATCAAATAAGACCCGCTGGCGCTAAAATCACAGGAAATGGAACATCAGACGGAGTCGTACCTTTTTGCAAAATCTATGATTCAACAATCCTCGCTACTAATCAAGGATCTGTCAGAAGAGGAGCTGCTTCCGTTAACATCAATATTGAGCACGACGATTTCGAAGAGTGGTTGGAGATACGAGAACCTAAGGGCGATGTTAACAGACAATCACTTAATCTTCATCAGTGCGCAATTGTTGGCGATAAGTTTATGCGTAAGCTTGAACAAGGAGATAAGGATGCTAGAAATAGATGGAGTAAACTTCTTAGAAAGCGAAAAGCAACTGGAGAGCCGTATATTATGTTTAAAGGGAACGTTAATAAGGCAAATCCAGAAGCATATAAAACAAACGGAC
>Ga0208667_1000452_pt1 | contig 17499 bp, 15 predicted proteins | sample 11BtaG_FD_184085 | JGI IMG/M metagenome (GOLD analysis project Ga0208667, IMG submission 184085) | Marine viral communities from the Subarctic Pacific Ocean - 11B_ETSP_OMZ_AT15265_CsCl metaG (SPAdes) (version 2) | ecosystem: Environmental > Aquatic > Marine > Oceanic | place: Pacific Ocean... | reverse complement strand
AGGTTCCGTCTGACTGAAACAATCTACATGAAACTTAAACATTATTACATTCGTAATAATGCATTTATATCTTTATATTCATTTATTTCTATCATACATAAACGAAGTGTATAGTTTGAGCGATAGCGAAAACTTGTATTAACGAAGTTAATACATAAATATACATAACATACTATTAAGGATAAATCATGAAGGTCTATGAAATATTTGAAGCTATAGAGATAACACCGTCTGCTACATTGGGTGCTGATGGTAAGCCTGCTGGGTTTAATGTAATTGACACTGACAACAACAGAACATTAAAAACTTTTCCAGATGAAGGTTCGGCAGAAGAATTTAGAGATCAAGAACGAACAAGACGCACTCCTGCACAAAGTCCTGACGATAGTAATAACAAAGACAATACCACTGGACGTAATCAACGTCGAGGAGTTACGTCAAAGATGTCAAAGGATGAAGTAAAGGAACTAATCCGAAAATATGGTGGCAGATCAAATTGGTTGTTTGGTTTTATAAATGTCGTCAGCCTTGGCCATGCTACTTATCAATCAATTGATGACTATAAAACATTACTTACGAAAGCCGGCTGTGACAGATACGGGGAAGGGGTAGGGTTAGCAAGGGATACTGTAGGAATAAGGATAACAGGTGCACTTGCAACTACTATTGCTGGATTAGCAGGCGGCTTAGCTGCTGTTAAACTTTTAAAATATATAGCAACTGTTTTTACTCTTGTACCAGGTGCAGGTTGGCTCGCGGCAGCTATTGCTATGGGTTCCAGTTGGGTAATAGGCTATGCAATTGAAAGAGTACTGACAAAACCTAAAGTACAAAATTTTATTGGATATTATGCAGGTAATCTTATATGTTCATTTATAGATAGAAGCTGTGGTGTTGAAGAATCAATTGAAGAAGATGCTAATACAGTATTTGAAAGTATGAAATCAGATGCCGCTGCTGAGATAAAAAAATCGTTTGCTGATATTGTAAAAGATCCAAGAGGTAAGCAAGAATTAATAAAAGTTAAGAAAGCAATTAAATCAAAGGCATCTTAGTTTTAGTTGTTAAATCTATGTTTTCTTTGATAATTCCGTTTAGTATTTCTTTGTCTTCAGCACTTATCTTGTAGAATATATCGTCATAAGTTAAACTTCCACGCATATACCAAGCAATGCGATACATGTCATTTTTAATTTGTTTAGCTTCGCCTTCATACCGGTTTGCAAGCTCTAAGATCTTAGATTCCGGAAGTACTAAGATCTGTTTACGAAAAAATTTGAATAATCCATCGTTAGATTTGTACTGTATGTCTTTTCGCACTCAGTGTTGTTACATTTAATTTCAACTTGAGGAAGACTCCACTCTTCTTTGATGCGCTCAATATTGCTTTGTAATTGTTTGTAAAATAATTGGTCTGTATTGGTAATAAAATCTAAAATTTCATTTGGAGATTTTTCTTTCTGACCGTCTGCACCTTGTATACTATCAATTTGTGCTACCGCAGTATTTAAACTTAGAGCTGACAAGTTGTCTAATAGCTCTCTAATGACTTTTTCTTTTTCAATATCATCGAGTTCTTGCTTTTGATAATTTAATATCTGTCTACGAATAGTATATTCGTCAATGTTAAATTTTGACCATTGTCGATAAGTTAACGGTCTAATATTAATTGTTAGGCCTTTAATTGAAAATGACTGTATTGGATCTTTAGAAACAAATTGTTCTAATAACATATTCAAATTTATTGTTGATTCGGTAGATTGGTTACAATACGGACACGTTGTTTCTATATCCATGCCTTCACCGTAAGTAGCAACTCTAATTGCAATTAACAAAAAGTCGAGATCATACGAAGGCATGGCCCAAGCGTCTTTGATTGAAGGAACGCAACTTTCTATAACTTTTGCAGTTGATTCTCCACTAAACAACGCATCAGGAGTTTTAATTAGTATTTCGTCCATAGCAGTCATGCCGTATATAGGAATATTAGAAAAAGATTCTAATGTCCCTTCTTGCCAGAAATTTCCCTGACATGGTAAGTCGAGAAATATTTTTGGCTGTCTTTTGAACTCATTAAGAAAACTACTCATATTTTTATCCTTGGTAAATACATATAACATATTTATGATAAGAAATAGTAGTATATAAAAGGTCTGGCACGTGGAAGAAGAACAAGTAGAAAAAATTGTAAGAGCACTTGACAAAGTAGCAAGAGAAACAACTTTAGCTTCATTTGGCGATGCATTACCTGGCGCAGTCGGAAAAGCAGTTGCAGATGGCAATCGTAAATCTGATCAAAGTGCTATAAAAGATCTCGGTTCAGGTCTAACTACTGTACTAAACAAAGCTGCTGGACTACTCGGCGGCGCTGCATCTTCAATTGGTTCGGCACTTATAGGGTCAGCTGGTATGCTTACTCAAGGCAATGCAAGAATGAGTGACGGCTTTGAGGTATTAGAAAAATCATTAGGCGGTAGCGGAAATATTCTATCAAGAACTTTTGGTATGGTAGGAATGAGCGGTAAAGCAGTTGCTGAATATATGGAATCAAGTGTAGATGCATTTAGAGATTTAAGTTCTGTAGGTGCAGGTGCAGCAGGCAATCTAAATGCATTACGAGAAGAAGCTGCGGCTGCAAGAATAAGTTTTGATGACTTTAATAAAATTATAAGCGAAAATACAGAAAATTTTGCAGGGTTTGCAGGCGGAGTTGTTCAAGGTAGAGCACAGTTTGCTAAATTATCAAGAACATTATTTGAATTAAACGAAGAAGGCAATAGACCTGTTCAAACATTGTATAACTTAGGTTATTCTTTTGAAGCAATGAACGAGTTACTTGCAGATAATATTGCACTAACACGTAGACGTGATCTTAATACTGAACAGCAAAGAAGGGCTGCTGTTGAAAGTGCTACAGCGTTAGCAAAGCAACAGGACTTGTTAGCAAAATTAACAGGTAAAAATGTAGACGTAATTAGAGACGAAGCAAGAGCAAGATTGCAAGAAGGATCAACTCAAGCAACAATACGTATGCTTGAAAAACAAGGTGTAGAAGGCGCAGGCGAAGCCTTTACAACAGCAATAAACGGATTAGCAGGAGCACCAAAAGTAGTTAGAGATTTAGTAAGTCAAGTTGTAGATCTTGGTGTGCCATTAGATGAAGTTACGGGAGCATTTGTATCATTGAACGGCGGCACATATGATTTAGTACAAGATCTTAGATCTATTATTAGAGATGATTCACTAAGCGGAGCTGAGAGAATAGCTCGTTCAAAAGAGCTTTCACAACAAATTACTGCAACGGCTGCTGAATCAGCTGATAGTATTACAAATTTACAAACTGCTCAGTTAGGTAGAGTTAGTGATATAGCAAAAGTTCAATCAGACACACTTGAAGAAGTTGGACCGCTGATAGATAACCTACGTCAAAATATGACAAGATTTGACGAAGCAACAAACACAACGATTACAATTTTTAGTGACTTTAACGAAAGCCTAAATGCAATAATGGCGGATCTTAAAGAAAATCAAAGAAAGCAAATTGAAGACGGCAACGGTTTACTAAATGTTAGCAGAGAAACAGAACTATTTTTAAGAAATGCAAGTAGTGCATTTAATACAGAACTAACACAATTATTCCAAAGAGCGGAAGTATTAACCGGGTTAGGTGAGATATCTGAAACAGTTAAAGGAATGAACGACCCTTCAGTAATGAATAACGTTCTTAATGCAGCAGCAGAAACACTGATACGAAGTGACAATATTGAAGACAAAATTAAGACCATATTAGCTAACCCAGATGGATTTGGTATGAATGAAGCAGATATAGCCACACTTAATAGTGCATTAGCTCAAATCGTAGAAGCACAAAACACACTAAGAGATACCGGCAGTACTGGAGATGAAGTATCTGCTGCGGAACAGTTGTTAGCAGATGCATTAAAAAATATAACTATAACAAACGTATCCCCAAAAGCAGCAGATGCATTTGATGCACTGAGAGGCGATCGTATTAATACGTTAGCAGCAGCAGTTGCAGCTGGAGTTATCACAGGACAAGAAAATCCAGTAATTGAAAGATTACTTGATGAAGGCACACGAGATAATGTATCAGCGTTATCTCGTATAATAGATTATCTTCAAGACCAAATATCGTTTAGCGATGGTACACTCGGAGCAACAGGAAACTTATTTGGAAACTTTGGTGCAGGTACTCCGGCTATCCTACATGGAGAAGAAGCAGTTGTTCCTAAAGATACTCCAGAAGGCGATTTACTTGCTGCATTCCATAATGGTACTCTTGACTCATTTATGAATGGCACACCGGGATTAGGCCTTGATACAATGGGGTTACCTTTAAGTAATATAGCACAGCAAGTACTTGCAGCCGCTGGAAATATGGAACAACTAATGTTAGGAACATCATTAAGTGCCGAATCTCAAATGTTAAAAGTAATTGAAGGTTTAAACAATGTGTCAATGCCTAATTCTGAAGAAACAAGTAGTAACACAGAAGATAAACGATATAACAGTCAAGAGCCCAATCAAGAGGTGGTAAGACGCTTAGAAGAGTTAAATACTACTATGAGTATGGCAGTGGCCCAACTGGCACAAAGTAATGTTTACAACAAACAAAGCGTAAGGGCAACGCAAGCAATAACAGGCAATTTGTTCCATGGAACAGGTACGTAGGAAAATAAATGAGTTGGAAAAAATATTTTACACCAGTAACTGCTGGATCTGAAAGCGGAATGCATAGTCCGTTTAGTGGTATGGCAAATAGTCCAGGACCTGCTCGCACTAATTACAGTTCATACCTTCCTGATGTTTATGTAGGAGCGCCTAACAGAGTTGATCGTTATAGCCAATACGAAACAATGGATCAAGATTCAGAAGTTAATGCTGCACTGGATATTCTTGCTGAATTTTGTACACAAAAAGACGACGACACCGATTTACCTTTTAGATTAAAGTTTAGAAGACAAGGTACTAATTCAGAAGTAAGTTTAATACATCAATACTTGTTACAGTGGTGTAAACTTCAAAACTTTGATAGAAGAATATTTAGAATATTAAGAAATGTTTTCAAGTACGGCGATGCATTTTTTATAAAAGATCCAGAAACTAAAAAATGGTTTTATGTTGACCCTTCTAAAGTTACTAAGATAATTGTAAACGAAAGTGAAGGCAAAAATCCAGAACAATATTTTATTAAAGATATTAATTTAAATTTTGAAAGTCTTGTTGCTACTAAATTAAACATAACAAATACAACTGGCGCAGGAGCCGGATACACATCAGGTGGTATGGTAGGAAGTAATCCAGATCCGTCAGCTACTACATCGTCAAGATTTCAACAAGGCGATAATGAGTATGCTATTGATGCCGAAAATGTAATACATTTAAGTATGAGTGAAGGCTTAGACAACAACTATCCATTTGGTAACTCATTGCTTGAAACAATTTTTAAAGTATACAAACAAAAAGAATTACTTGAAGATGCTATTATTATCTATCGAGTACAACGTGCGCCAGAGCGCAGAGTATTCTACGTTGATGTGGGCAACATGCCTTCACACCTTGCTATGCAGTTTGTGGAGAGAGTCAAAACGGAAATACACCAAAGACGTATCCCATCGGCGACAGGAGGCGGCAAAAATGTCATAGACAGTTCATACAATCCTCTGTCAATTAACGAAGATTACTTTTTCCCACAAACTGCTGAAGGACGTGGTTCAAAAGTTGAAACACTACCAGGCGGTACTAACTTAGGTGAAATTGATGATTTAAAATACTTTACTAACAAACTTGTTAGAGGCTTACGTATTCCAAGTAGTTACTTACCAACAGCAGCAGATGATGGACAAAGTCAATTTAACGATGGCAGAGTTGGTACTGCGTATATACAAGAATTAAGATTTAATACTTATTGTGAAAGATTGCAAAGTTTAGTTGGACACGTTTTTGATAGTGAATTTAAACAATACTTACATGAGCAAGGAATTAACCTTGATTTAGCAATGTTTGAAGTTAAGTTTGAGCCACCGCAAAACTTTGCAGCATATAGACAATCTGAACTCGATAATGCTCGTGTACCAACATATTCACAAATGAGTGCTATACCATATATTTCAAATCGTTTTGCTATGAAACGCTTCTTAGGAATGACAGATCAAGAAATAGCTGAAAATGAACGCTTGTGGAGAGAAGAAAACGAAGAAGACCTTACAGTACAGCAAGATGATGCAGATGCATCAATGAGAGGTGTTGGTGTAACAGGTAGCGGATTAGATGCAGATATTGCAGCCGGCACAGAAGAAGTACCAACTGGAGATTCTGAAGAAGGCGGAGAACAAGCCCCACCTGACACTACAACAGGTGATACGTTAGGCGGCGGTGGTGGCGAAACCGCAGCAACGGATCAAACGATATAAATAATAATATGATACTAAGAGAACTATATTACTTTGATAAAGAGTCCGAAGAACCAACAATGGACAAATCGTTTGCTCCTAACGAAGAAAGCAAGCGTAAAAGATCTGATACAAGAAAAGTAAGACTAAGTCTTGAAGATATTAAAAAAGCAAGACTGGCTACAGAGTTTAGCGAAGAAGAAAAAGTTAAAGAATTAGAATTTGTTAGACAAATGTATGGCATAACTGCCAATGCTGCTGCCGAAATTTAACTTTTAAAATATATATTATATGTCTACTGCATTTATGATAGGTAATGGCAAAAGTCGATTATCGTATAATATTGAAACCTTAAAAAAATACGGCACAACTTACGGGTGTAATGCTCTTTATAGAGACATGATTCCTGATTATCTTGTTGCAGTTGATCCTCCAATGTTAAAAGAAATTGTAGAATCAAACATACAAGACAAAACCAATGTATGGACAAATCCAAGAAAACATAATGAAAAATATAATGTAAATTTTTTTCGACCAGGTAGAGGATGGAGTAGTGGCCCAACAGCGTTATGGATGGCAAGTGAACATAAACATACTGACATTTATATACTTGGATTTGATTACGCAAGCAAAGATAAAAAATTAAATAATGTTTACGGGTCAACGCCTAATTATAAGGATAAAGAAGCAGTCTACACATTCTTTGGTAATTGGGAACGTCAGACAATGGAAACTATAACATCTCATAGTAATATTAATTATTACAGAATATTAACAAGAAGTTATGGTTTTATACCAGATAAACTACAACATATCAACAACTTACATCACATAAATATCTTTGAATTTAAAGAAATATTCCCAGATTTATAAACTTTTAAGAAAAATGGCCAGTTTTTCGCCTATTTAACGTACAAAATCCTTCTATTATGTAAATACATTATGACAGCTTAATACCTGCGAGTGTAGGTATTCATTTATAGGAGAAAAAAATGTCCGATCGCAATAAGTTCGAAGAAATGCTCGAGCTACTTGTCAATGAAGACCGTGAAGGTGCGCAAGCATTATTTCATGAATTAGTAGTAGAGAAATCACGTGATATATATGAAAATCTTTTAGCTGAAGAGTTAGAAGAAGAAGACGCAGTAGAAGAAGCTACTGACGAAGAAGTCGATGAGTCAGATGAAGACTTAGACGAAGCAACAGACGAAGAAGTTGAAGAAACAACCGACGAAGAAGTCGAAGAAGGTTTTGACTTAGACGAGTTTGAAGTTGAAGCAGACCCAATGGATATGGGCGGTGACCCAGCAGATGACATGATGGGCGATATGGAGCCAGAAATGGACGGCGACGAAGCACCAGATGCTGAAGACGACGAAGATATCGAAGATCGTGTTGTAGATCTTGAAGATGCTTTAGATGACTTAAAAGCAGAATTTGAAAAAATGATGGGCGACGACGAAGCAGAAGATGAGCCAGAAATGGACATGGATGCAGGCGACGACGACGAAGCAGAAGAAGAAGCAATAGCTTTTGAATCAGATGAAGAAGTAGAAGAAGCATCAGATGAAGAAGTAGAAGAATCAGCAAAAAGCGTAGGGGAAACAATGCGTGAGTATGTTGAAAAAGTATCAGCTACAATGGGTGATACAGGAACCAATGGAACAAAATCAGCAGTAGCTGGTAAAAATGACATGGGCGGCACAGCAGGTAATCTTGCACAAGGCGCTGATGAAAAAGGCGGTTCAGCAGATTCAGCAAAAGATGAAACAGCTGGCAATGTAAATGTTCCAGGCGGTAAGGCATCGAAGTCAATGAAGGCAGAACCTAAAGGACACGGCGCTGAAAAAAAGGGATCCGGTGAAAGTGGTGCAACAGCAAAGAGCACTATCGGTTCTTAATTAGGAAAGAAGTATGAGAAACTTACGAGAGCATCTGACATTCGATCAAGCTAAAATAGTTGTTGAGAATGCCAACGAAGGAAAAGACCTGTTTATGAAGGGAATTTGTATTCAGGGCGGAGTACGTAACGCTAATCAGCGAACGTATCCTATAAATGAAATTGGCAGGGCTGTCAAAACTCTCAATGATCAAATAACTGGAGGATATAGTGTTCTCGGAGAAGTTGATCATCCAGAAGGCCTAAATATTAACTTAGACCGTGTTTCACACATGATTACAGAAATGTGGATGGACGATAATAACGGTTATGGTAAACTAAAAATACTACCAACTCCGATGGGACAACTTGTAAAGACAATGCTTGAAAGCGGCGTCAAACTTGGTGTTTCATCGAGAGGTAGTGGAAATGTATCAGAAGACGGCAGTAACACCGTATCTGATTTCGAAATTATCACCGTGGACGTTGTGGCTCAGCCAAGCGCCCCTGGTGCATACCCAACACCAATCTACGAACATTTAATGAATAGTAGAGGAGGGTACCAGGCATACGAATTAGCACAGGCAACAAAACATGATGACAAGGCACAGAAGTATCTAAAGGAATCGTTGATCAATATGATCAACAAACTCCAATAACTTAGGAGAAAGTAATGATTGATGCACTAAAAACACTATTTGAAAATGATGTAGTTTCAGAAGATATTAGAGCTCAAATCGAAGAAGCATGGGAAGCTAAGGTGAAAGAAAATCATCTTAATGCAACTGCTACGTTACGTGAAGAATTTGCTCAAAAATACGAGCATGATAAATCAACTATGGTTGAAGCAATTGACGCTATGATGACTGAAAAGTTATCTGAAGAAGTTGCTGAATTTGTTGAAGATCGTAAACAATTAGCAGAAGCAAAGGCAAAATATGCGGTTGCAATGCGTGAAAATGCAGATTTAATGAAACGTTTTGTAAGTGAACAACTTGCAGGAGAAATCAATGAATTGCATAACGACCAAAAGCACATTGCAGAAAACTTTGGTAAGCTACAAGAATTTGTAGTTGAAGCTTTAGCAAAAGAAATTGCAGAGTTCCACACTGACAAGCAAGATCTTGCAGAAACAAAAGTGCGTCTACTCCGTGAAGCAAAATCACACTTTGAAAAAGTTAAAACATCGTTCATTAAACAAAGTGCTAAACTTGTTGAATCAACAGTTAAAAAGTCACTTAATGCAGAAATTTCGCAACTCAAAGAAGACATTGACGAAGCTCGTAAAAACGACTTCGGACGTAAATTATTCGAAGCATTTGCTTCAGAATATTCTACAAGTCATCTAAACGAAAAATCGGAAACTGCTAAACTTATGAAAGTTGTTGAGATTAAGGATAAATTACTTGCAGAAGCAGCAGAGAAAGCTGATAATGCAACTTCACTTATTCAAGACAAAGATAAAGAGATTGCTCGTGTAGTGGAAAGCGCACAGCGTAAAAGCAAAATAAATGATCTTACTGGACCTTTAAGCAAGGACCAAAAAGAGATTATGTTAGACTTACTGGAATCAGTTAAAACTTCTAAATTAGAAGAATCGTTTGACAAGTACTTACCGGCAGTGATTAATGGTAAGAACACTCCAGCAAAGAAAAAGGCATTAGTAGAAGGCAAAGAAATAACAGGCAATAAAGTAAACAAAACAATTAGTAGTGAAGCAAGCGATCAAGGTCAAGTTATTGACATCCGTCGCCTTGCTGGAATATAAGGAGAAACTAATGTCAGAACTACTCGAAAGTCGCTGGCAAGAGACAAAAACTGCACTTCTTGAAGGCTTAAATGGCAACAAGAAATCTGTAATGGCTTCAACACTTGAAAATACTCGCAAGTATCTTTCAGAAGCTGCAACAGCAGGTGCAACCTCTGCCGGTAATGTCGCAACATTAAATCGTGTGATCCTTCCAGTGATCAGACGTGTGATGCCAACAGTCATCGCAAACGAATTAGTTGGCGTACAGCCAATGACTGGACCTGTGGGTCAAATCCACACCTTACGTGTACGTTATGCTGATGCTTTCAATAGTACAAGCGGAACAGACACAGCAGCTGGTGATGAAGCACTAAGCCCATTCAAAATTGCTGAAGGGTACTCCGGTGCCGCAGCAGACGATAAGGCAGCAGCAACAGCAGCACAGGAAGCACTTCCGGGCAACCGTTTGTCAATCCAAATCTTGAAACAGACTGTGGAAGCAAAGTCACGCAAGCTATCAGCTCGCTGGACATTTGAAGCAGCTCAAGATGCTCAATCGCAGCACGGTATTGACGTAGAAGCTGAAATCATGGCAGCTCTTGCACAAGAGATTACTGCTGAGATCGACCAAGAAGTATTATCTTCTTTAGGTGCTTTAGCAGGATCAGCAGCTGAAACATACGACCAAACGGCCGTAAGTGGTACAGCAACATTTGTTGGTGACGAACATGCAGCACTTGCAGTTCAAATCAACCGTGTAAGTAACTTGATTGCACAGCGTACACGTAGAGGCGCAGGTAACTGGGCAGTGGTATCACCATTTGCACTAACTATCCTACAGTCTGCTACAACTTCAGCGTTCGCAAGAACAACAGAAGGTACATTCGAAGCACCAACTAACACTAAAATGGTTGGTACATTGAACAATGCAATGAAAGTATATGTAAACACATATGCAGCTGATAACTCAGCAGTACTTGTTGGTTATAAAGGTTCAAGTGAATCAGACGCAGCGGCATTCTATTGCCCATATATCCCATTAATGAGTTCAGGTGTTGTACTTGACCCAGATACATTCGAACCAGTTGTGAGCTTCATGACTCGTTATGGATATTCTGAGTTAAACAATACTGCATCGTCATTGGGTAATGCAGCTGATTACTTAGGTAAAGTTGATATCGCCGCTGGCGTAACATTTAGCTAAGTTTAACTTTATTAGACTAAAAAAGGCGCTACGGCGCCTTTTTTTACGACTTAATTTATTTTTTCCCAGGTATTAAATTCTTCAATTGTAATATCTGTTGATCGTACTCTTTGTTGTCCTGAGTGCCAAAGTCTTACTTCATTAGAAACAGTATCTTTTACAGGATGATCAGTTAACCCGTATCTGCCGTCGTCGATTGATACATCGGCCCAGGTAATAATTTTAAACCGCATTTTTTTCTCCTTTTTTTATAAAAAGTGGTTGACATTATATTTATTATCTGTTATATTTAATACATAAGTTAGGAGATATCCTAAGTTAGATAGTGCAAGGAATGGCGGTCCGTAGAGGTCGTAACTTGATTCATAGCTGTGGTGGCAATGCAAGAGCGTAGAGATACGAAGTTGTATTTTTAAACGTAACTGTTTAATATGAAGTTTCTGGATTTGAGCGTGGCTCTACAGAAGGATTGTTGGTATTCACAGAGTCCAACCTATCACTTTATTATTAAAGGTCTACCCACTAATGCGGTAGGCCTTTTTTCTTTTCTCTTAAACCTTTGATAAATACTTGTGTCAGATAGTGTGCTGCAAAGCAGACTTATGCTGTACCCACAGCGTAGCCCATAGAACGGGCATAGGACTACTTAAATAGGAGAAAACAAATGGGAAGACCAATTAATAAAAGATTTTTCGGAGAGCCTACAGCAGGTGGCAACGAAATCAAAGTACGTTATCGTGCTACAGGCGAAGCAGAAGCAAACGGCTGGATTGTAAAGCAATTAGGATCTAAGAAGTTCCGTTGCTACGATGGTACTAACACAATGGATTGTACTTTAGTTGATAAAGCACAAGGTACTTTAGCAGTAGGCGATATGACTATTACAGTTAAAGACGATGGCGGAACAGCTCGTCAAGTAGTTAAAATTGCAGGACGTATGGTAACACTTGACTCAGGCACAAAGATTGCTTGGTCGTTTGATGATGCAGTAGACGATGCTAAAGTTGAAATTGAAGAAGCTGGTACAGCTGATGACTTCACTGGCGCAGACGATTTCGAAGCTGACTAAGAATAGATTAGGGGGAGTAACTTCCCCCTATTTTACATAGGATAAAAAATGTCAAAATTTCTAAAAATTACCGGCGGCGGAGACTATAAAATAAAAGTTGACTCTGGCCAGGAGATTACGTTAGATACGGGATCTGGTACAGTTAACATTCTTGGTGACTTGAATGTTACTGGTAGTCAAACAACTATTGACACAGTAAATTTAGAAATTGAAGATAACGTAATTATTTTAAACAGAAATGAAACTGCTACAGAAGTATCTGCAGGATTTTCTGGAATACAAGTAGACAGAGGAAGTGCAACTACCGGTGACGTTGAATGGGTATATGCAGAAAATATAGGTAATTGGTACGAATCAAGATTAGGTAGTAATAACTCAGATGGTCTTTTTGTTGCCAGATATACAAATAACCCAACAAGAGTATTAGGAATAAGAACATACGATATTGATTCAGACGGCGACGATTTAAACTTAGTCGGTGGCGGTAGTGGTAGAGTATTAGTAAAAGGTACTAACTCTTACGAAACTGGAGTATTTGCTTATATTAACGGCTCATTAGATTCGTCATATGGCGCAGCAAGAGTAACACAAACAACACCAATTTTGCTTACTGAAAATACTGATGACGTTATTCCAAATGCTAAAGCAGTAGTAGATTTTGTTGACGCAAAGATTTCTTCGACATTTAGTTATAAAATAGAAAAAGGTATATCAAACGTAGAAGTAATTGAACCAGGCCCAGATCCAGACGGTCGAGGCGAAGTTCATTTAACAGCAAATGGTGTATTAACTACTGTATTTACAGCCGAACAAACACAAATACACGGTGTTACTATATCAGGATCAACTATTCAAGTTGGTGATAACAATACTGGCGAAGATCTCATTCTTGCAGCAACTGGTACAAACAGTGTAAGAGTAGATGACAGTTTAATTATTTCTCAAAGTCCTTATATCGGAGACGGAATTGATCCTAATGCTCCGGGCGAAGGCGAAGGAACAAAACTATACTCCAAACCAAGAGGTAGCGGAGATACCGGAGTGTTTTTTGCAAACACTAAAGACGGAACAGAAAAAAGAGACGAGCTTGTTAGCAAGTCAAAAGCAATATTATTTGGAATTTTATTTTAAGAGGTAAATCATGGCACTAAAAAACGTAACAATTGGCAACACAGACACTAACATTTTAGATGGTAATCAAGGAGCATCAGTTGCTATTACTGTTATGTTTGTAACAAATACAAGTGTTCTACCAGCAACACTAACAGTCTTCGCAATTGATTATAATGATGCTGATCAAAGCACTCGAGATCAAAATACAATACTTAAAGATGTATCTATTAGTGCAGGAGATACCTTTACACTTGATACAGAAAAGTTAGTTTTAGGGTTTGATCCTGTTGGAGGCGCAGCTGACAAAATTATTGCAGTAAGTGATACGGCAAGTGCATTAAATGTTACAATGAGTTATGTGGAACTATAAGATATGAAGTTTATTAAAAACCCTGATCTAAATCCTAAAAGTGTAACTGATAATTCAGTTACAGTAAATGCAGATAAACAAGTTATATTAGGAACTACTGAATCTGTTACTGTACCCAAAGGCACAACTGCCGAACGTCCTTCATCTCCAGTAGAAGGAATGCTTAGATATAATACTGATGATAGCGAATTTGAAGCCTTTCAGAATTCACAATGGAGAGAACTAAGATACAAAGAACCAACTAATATCGAAGTAGAAAGATTTGGTCCAGGAGATTTTGTTACTTTAGACTTTGGTCCATTAAGCAGCGGAGATCCTGATTATCCAGTTCCGACAAATCCAAAAAATATTTTAGTATTTGTTGGAAATGTTATACAAATACCTAATGAAAATTATGTATTAAGTTCTGGCGCAGGTGGAACTTATGTACAGTTTACTGACGAGGCTGTACCTTTAGACGAATACGTTACTGTGGTGCACGGTTTAGATCGTTAACCTATCCTTATAGACTATAAATTTACTTTCATGATAAATACAATAACGCATAATAAAATGCGCTAAAGAACTGTGGTCAACCGGCAAAGAGCAAACGCTGAAAAATTGGTTGGAGCGACAAGATCGCCGTGGAGGAGAAGTTTATATGCCAACGAATTTAGGTAGAATATCAGGACCATTACTCAAGTCAACACTTACCCGAGACGGTGTCGATCTTCAGATACAAAATACAATAAATGATCCACAACCAATACTTAAAGTAGATGTTGACACGGGACGAATTGGTATTGGCACAGGCACACCAGTTTCTGAGCTTGATGTTGCAGGTACTACAAACACAGATTACTTAACAGTTGAAAACGATATTATTACAAAAACAATTAGTTCTCCTGTAGGTTCTAATCTTACTATATCTCCAGGCACAGGCGGCACTGTACAAATACTCGGTTTTGAAGTTAGTAATACAGCAGTTAGTTTTGATGTAGACGAAATTGTAGCTAATAATTTAAGACTTGCAGGCGACGGAGATGCAACTACAGTTGAATCTCTTGCATCTAACACAGACTTGTTTATTAACAGTGCAGGCACTGGTAATGTTATTATTAATGGCGTAAACTTTGATAATAACGAAGGAAATGCTTACTTTGTTACAGCTAACGGTAATGACACAAATGCTGGTAAAAGCACAATGGATGCATTTGCATCAGTATCACATGCTTGTAGTGTTGCTACTTTTGGCGATACAATTTATATCGGAGCAGGAACGTTTACAGAGATTACACCAATTGATGTTCCAGCAGGCGTACAAATAATTGGTTCAGGATTAAGAACAACACAACTACAACCTGACGCAACTACCCGCAATAAAGACTTCTTTGGCCTCAACGGTGAAGTAACTGTTGAGGATTTGACTATTAAAAATATCGAATGGGAGCCAAACGGTAATCCAGAAGTTGATTTTTCAACAGAAGCATCCTTTACATCAAGTTCAGCAGCAAACGGCGACAGAGTTGGTTGGAATGTTTCTGTAGGTAATAATAAGATTATTGTTGGTGCTAAAGATGACGTATCAGGAATAGGTCGTGCGTTTATTTACGACTTAGACGGAACTAACGAAGTAGTACTAAATCCAAGTAACGGTTCAGGCGGAGACGCTTTTGGTTCAACTGTAGTTGTAAAAGAATCTAAAGTTGTTGTAGCAGCACCTAACCAAACTACATTTACAGGTGCAGTTTATGTTTACGAAACAGACGGTTCCGGCGAAGTAATTATTACAGCAAGTGATAGTTCAATAAGCAATTACTTTGGTAACGATGTTGCTATTGGAAATTCAAGAATTGTTGTAGGTACACAAGCTGATAAAGTTTATTCATATAATTTAACTGGTACAGACGAATTTATTATTGTTCCAAGTGATTCACCATCAGGATTTGGTAATTCTGTTGCAGCAGGAGACGGAAAAATAGTAGTCGGTGCACCGGCAACAAATTCTAATACTGGTAAAGTTTATATCTTTAATGATGACGGAACTAATGAAATACAAATTATTGCACCAGATGCAGCGTTAGGCGATTTCTTTGGTTCTTCTGTTGCAATCGGCGACGGAAAAATTGCAATTGGTGCATACGGTGATGCTGGCGGCTCAGGTGCAGTTTATGTTTATGAAAAGAATGGTACTTATATAGGTAAAGCATCTAACCCAACTCCGTCTGCAAATGATAGATTTGGTTGGTCTGTAGCAATTGAAAATGAAAAAATTATCACAAGTGCATATTCTGCAAATAGTAATACTGGCGAAGTTTATACAATATTCTTAAATGGCAAGCAGCCACAAGTTTATGCAGCAGGCAATGGTGCAAATAATGATAATTATGGGTTTAGTGTTGCAGCTGGAAATAATAAAGTAGTCGTTGGTGCGCCAGGAGACGGATCAACAAAAACTGGTAAAGTTTATACTTATGACTTTGTAGGTACTGGATCAGGATATGCTATTTGCTATCAACCCGGTGCATCAATACAATTAAGAAGTAGCTACATAAAAAATATTACAATATTAAACAGAGGCTCGACTGTTCGATTAGGTACTAACGCAGCTAATGATCCTTACGGATATGATGCAGGCGATGCAGGGCGAGGAATTATTGTAGACGGTGCTAAAGTAGCAATAGGATCATTAGAACCAGCTATGCTGTTTAGTGACGTTACAATATTTTCACCAAACAATGTAGGACTTGTATTAAGAGATGGTGCAAGAGCAGAATGGTTAAACAGTTTTGTATATTTTGCAAATCAGGGTATACTTGCCGAAGCAGGTACAAAGGGTGCTTTTAATAATGGTAAAACTAAACTTACTGTTGACGGCACAGCTGGAACATTCCAAGCAAATGATACAGTAACATTTACTTCAACTGATGGTTCAACTGTTGTAACAGTTGATATTGAAAGTGCAGAAGCAATAGCAGGTAATAAAACTAAACTTGTTATAGCTGGTAGAGAAGATGCGTTTGACGGATTTGATTTTACTCCGGCTTCGATCGCCGCCTCCCCAAGCGGTGCAACTGCTACATCAATTTCAATTTATGATAGAAAAGATTTTGGTGCAGAATTAAGAAGTATTTCAAGTGCAAACGTATACGGAGCAGCAGGCGTTAAAGCAGACGGACCTGATGTAAGATTAAGATTAAGTAGTCATGACTTTGGATATATTGGCTCAGGAAAATCTTTTGAAAATATTGATTCAGAAGTAGTTACAGCAAATCAAGTTACTGAAGCGAATGGCGGCAAGGTATTTTATAATAGTACTGACCAATACGGTGACTTTAGAATTGGTGATTTATTTCTTGTTGATCAAGAAACAGGTAGTGTTAGTTTTCAAGGCGGCGAGTTTGATGTACAAAGTTTAAGTGGTATTACGTTTACAGACGGTGGTAATACTACTATTGTTGATCCTACGCAAATTAAAACAGGTAGTATTACAATTGCTGGTGACGAAATTCGAAATGATGCTGCAAATGTTAGAATAACATCACCGTTAGTTGTAGAAGATCCGATGACAGTGACAGGAGTTGCTACGTTTACGGATAATGTACAAGTTAACGGAACTCTTAATGTTAATGGGCAATCATCTTTAGCAAGTGTGAATGTTGAAGACTTAACTGTTAATAGAGTTGTATATACAGGTACAAACGGTGAATTAAGAGATACAG
>Ga0208667_1000451_pt1 | contig 17508 bp, 33 predicted proteins | sample 11BtaG_FD_184085 | JGI IMG/M metagenome (GOLD analysis project Ga0208667, IMG submission 184085) | Marine viral communities from the Subarctic Pacific Ocean - 11B_ETSP_OMZ_AT15265_CsCl metaG (SPAdes) (version 2) | ecosystem: Environmental > Aquatic > Marine > Oceanic | place: Pacific Ocean... | reverse complement strand
AGCCACGCCGCCGCCCGGAACAATTCCCTCTTGCAATGCTGCTTTAGTTGCATATATTGCATCTTCAACTCTATCTTTCTTTTCTTTTAACTCAACTTTTGAATTAGCACCAACTTTTATGATAGCTACATATCCATTTAACATCGCTAATCGTTGCTGTAGTCTTTTCTTAAAATAGGGATTCTTTTCTTCTTTTATTTTGTTTTCAACCAGTTCTATTCTTTCATTTAAAATAGGGCCTTGATCCATTATAGTTAAAACAGTGTTTTTATCGTCTGTAACGGACTTTGCTGCTTGCCCTAATATATCAGGTTGAATTAAATCTAAATCATCCCCTAACTCTTCGTTTATTACCTTTGCTCCGGTAAGAATCGCAAGATCTTCAGTTGTGTCCTGTTTAGTAGGTCCGAAACCAGGGAGGTCAATCACATTGACTTTTATATTGCCTTTAACTTTATTTGCTAGCAATGCTGCTAATGGCTGCTGTTCTACGGTCGCTACAATAAGCAGACTTCTTTTTTCTTTGATTACAAACTCTAGTACATTCTGAATTTTACGAATGTTGGGGATTGGAGAAGAAACTATCATTACGTACGGGTTATCCAGTTCAGCTTTTCCTTTATCCTTATCTGTTACAAAGTATGGCGATTTGAGTCCACAATCTATTTGTGTGCCTTCAACAAATTCGACATTTGTTTTTTCGGTCTCAGACTCTTCCATAAGGACTACTCCGTCCTTACCCACTTTCGAATATGCTTGCGATATAATCTTTCCGAGGCTTTTATCGTTATTACAACTAATTGAACTTACATTTTCTAACATGTCCCCTTCAACGTCTACTGCTTTACTAGTAAGCTCTTTATTAACTTTTTCTAATCCTGTTTCTATCCCCTTCTTTATATCTCTTATATTGTTTTGATCTTTTGCTTTATTTGCTAAATTCAAAAGCGAATGAGCAAGGACGGTCGCCGTTGTGGTACCGTCGCCTGCTTCTTTCACTGTGTTTTTGGCGGCTTCTTTTATAAGGGTTGCTCCCATATTTTCGACCGGGTCAATTAAGACTACGCTTTCCGCAACGGTTACTCCGTCTTTTGTTATCACCGGCCTTCCGAGAGCGTCCTCGTAAATTACACATTTACCAGAAGCGCCGAGGGTTGATTTAACTGCTTTAGTTAATTTATCAACGCCTACCATTATTTTTGTTCTAGCATCTGTTCCGAAGGACAGATCCTTTACTATCTCACTTGGGTTATTATATTCCATTTAATTAAATTTTTTAGTATAAGTGGTTATTTGAAGGTTTTAACTATCTTAGGTCCTTTTAGAAACTCCAGCTTTTTTGTGTAATGCGATATACTCCCATCAATTGCGGCTTCACAGCCTTCTAAAGTTTCACGCCTTGTTACATCAATCCATTTTTCGCAACACGTGTCCTTTTCAGGGTCACATTCGCAATTTGGGTCTTTGTATTCGGCTTGAAAAAAACCGTTAGGTAGTTGAACAATACGCCAGTTTTTTTTCATAGCGATGTGCTCCCAAAGAGTTCTGGTTTCTTCGGGTATTCCTGAGTCACCTTGTGACCAAGAATAGGTTTTGTAAAAATAAGTCATTGGTTTTGGTCTTATGTTACTATAATTACGTGGTTGTTAGGTATTTTAAGGGAAGCCGCATGGATTAACATACATTACAGATCCACTAGTCCCAACCCTCATGTAATCCCCGCTTCCTAGCTTATAATATCCAGCAGGTAAATAAGAGCTGCCGTTACTATTTAAATATACAGTATTATTAGAAACAGGATAGTTAAATGTTGGGTCATCATGATAATATGTTGTAACAATAGATTCACTGCACACCGCTCCAAAATTACTATTTATGGACGCACTAAAAGAAGTTAATGTTATATGGCTATAACCATAAAATTCTTGCATACCATCAGGCGCACTTTTACCAGCTGCGGCAGATAAACTTCTCAGCGAACTACTGGTGCCGCCAACCTCTGCTTTTATTTGACTTATTGATATAGAGCCGCTACTTTGTAATGCCATTTATGATTCTAATACAATTGTTATTTCAGTGGGGGATATTTTTTCAGATACTGCTTTAGCCACTTCAGACTCAAAAGCTGCTTTAGCATCTGGTCCTATTATTTTGAATACCCAACTTTTAACTATTTCATTAGTTAAATCTTCTTTGTTTTGAAAACTAGATAAGTCATTTATTGGTAAATCTGTTTTTCTAACTATGTTGGCCTCCACATTATCCTCATTTGTGCCAGTTAATGTCCATACAACAGCATGAGCAACATTGTTTTTGGTCAAAGGTGATGAATTAAAATCCGTGTGGCTAGTATACACTAATAGCGTTTTACAGTCCCAATTGTAAGTTATTGCCATATTATTGTTTTTTTAGTTCGTTTATTTGTTTTTGTTGTTCTTTTATTGCTTGTATAAGAAGTGGTACTATTTTCTTGTAATCAACTGCTTTATATCCATCTTCTCTTGTTTCAACTACCTCAGGCAGTACTTCTTCAATTTCCTGTGCTATAACACCTACATCATGCCCTTCGTACAATTTTTGTTTATCGTTCCAATCAAATTCATACCCACCTATTTTATTTATTTTTTCACAAGCGTTTTGTATTGGCTTTATATTATCCTTTAATCTTTTGTCAGATGTTTCAGAGGCTACTATATCTCCAACAACATGCAAACTTCTAGTTGCCGTTTTAACAGATAAGACCTCTTGACTAGAATTATTCCCCGAATTCCATCTTCTCATAACAAACCCTTTGTCTGCCCAAGTATCATCTGTACGAGGGGTAGGTATGTCTAAAAAGAATGTTTTAAAGTAGTTGTTTACGTGCATTCTACCTGAATCTGAATCTACTGCAGCATTATCACTATTAAAAAATATACTTCTCCCATTATAATTTCCGTCTGTACTTGTTCCAGCCGGCACACACAATCCTCCAGCATTAAAATGTGCAACAGTATTTACGCCACCACCAGAAGCTGGCCCTAATTGCAAATCAAAACCGTAATTATTTATATTATTTTCTGTAGTTGTGTCTAAAAAGAACTGTGCAAAATAACCAGAACTGTTTTGTAATTTCATACCAACTTTACCGTTAGTTGATCCTGTGTTGATTATTTTTACTGCGGTGAACTCATTATTTGTAGTGTCTGTACCTTGTATTAAAGCCGTTCCAGTTACATCTATATCGCCGTTAAATTTTATTTTACTTCCTGATATACTAAAAGGCGTTAAATTTGTTGTGGATGAATTTACAATAAATTTATCGGCTTGGAATTTAACTTCTGAAAGACTACTCGTTTGATTATTAGCCGCAATTATTTGCATACCAGTTACAACGTTATTGGCATTTGCTGTTAAAGAATAAGCTGCTTTTGAGTGCCCGTCTAATCTAGTTGTTACTGTTTGTTGCGTGGATATATTGGCTGAATTAGTTGCAATTCGAGGATCGTCTGTTGCTGTCCAAGTAGTACCAACTAATATATAAATTTTATTGTCATCGTTAGTATCGTACCATATGGAAGACGCCGGCTCACTAGTAGCTGGTGCATTATTTTGTCTAAATACCTTTGGTCTACCATCCGCAGTGCTTTGGGCGGTGTCAGCTGCTTGCTGTGCTGTACCAGCGGCTGAATGAGCTATTGCAATTGTTCCGTCTACTGTAGCTGTCCAAGTGCTGCTTATTAATACATATAATTTATTATTATCATTAGTATCGTACCACAACGAATTATTTGGTACGCCTGTTGTTCCGGGTTCCGCATTTTGTCTAAATATTTGAGGTTTTGTATCGACTGTAGATGTTAAATCTGTGACACTTTGCGCAGAGGCTAAATTTGCATTAGCAATAGCTGTAGTTGCACTAGATGCCACTGCAGTGCTCAAGGCGCCGGCTGTGCCGTCCACATCTCCATTAGCGTCAAAACTGAATACCGCCTCTAATTTATCAAGATCACTTGCAACTGAACCTGCTTCCGTAGAGGCTGTCGTAGTAATACTACTTGCTAATGCATCCGCAACACCCGTTATTTCCCCATTTGTAAATGCAAATTGAGATTGTATTTCTGTAACATCCGCGGCTGATGCAAGTGACGCGTTTGTTATAGCAGTGTTCGCATTGCTTGTTACAGCGGTTGATAAAGCACCAGATATGCCATCAACATCGTTATTACTGTCGAAACTAAATACTGCCTCTAACTTATCTAAATCTGTTGCTACCGAGCCTGCCTCACTGGATGCTGTATTGGTTATGCTCGTTGATAGTGCGTCTGCAACACCTGTAATGCTGCCATTACTATCAAACACAAATTGTGTTTTTAATTCGTTCACTTCAGAAGCTGAGGCTAGGGACGCATTGCTTATAGCTGTATTAGCATTGGAGGTTACCGCTGTGGCTAGGCTACCTTGTATTCCGTCCACATCCCCGTTAGAATCAAAACTAAATACGGTTTCTAATTTATTTAAATCACTAGCAACCGCATCAGAAGCAGTAGATGCCGCTGTGTTAATTGAAGTATTTAATGCCCCTGAAACGCCATTAACGTTATTATTGCTATCAAATGTAAAAACAGCTTCAAGTTTATCCAAGTCGGTCGCCACCGCACCTGCTGCAGTAGAAGACGCTGTAGAAATGCTAGTATTCAAAGCATCAGCCACCCCACTAACATCTCCATTACTATCAAATGTAAATTGAGTTTCTAATTTGTCAAGGTCCGTAGCTACGGCACCCGCCGCGTTTGACGATGCTGTGGTAATACTCGTTGCCAGCGCATCTGCTGTCCCTGTTATACCTCCATTGGTGTCAAAAGTAAATTGCGTTTGTAATTCATCAATAAGTGAAGCCTCTGCACCTAAAGAGTTAGATAATGTTGTAACGGATTGAGTAACGTTAGAAATAGACGTTGAGTTAGTGATTATTCTGTCGTCAGCTGTTAATGTCCACACATTAGGTGTTCCAGCTATTAAAACATATACTTTATTATTATCGTTGGTATCGTACCATATTGATCCCACGGGTTTTGTTACCGGAGGAGCGTCATCTTGTCTAAATATATCAGGCTTTCCTGAAACTGTCGATGTTAATGTATCCACAGATGTTGTTGTTGCAAATCTATCCGATGCTGTTGTTGTAATTACACTATCTGCAAATGCTTCTGATATAGTTACCGAACCATCTGAGGCTAATGTACCAAAACTACTACCTAAGTTAGTTACATATGTTGATTCAGCAAATCTACCAGATGCTGTGGTAGTCATTACATTATTAGCAAAAGCTTCTGAAAGCGAAGTTAAGTTACCATCAGTATCAAATGTACCGAATGTACTAGCTAAGTTTTCTGCGTATGTAGATTCTGCAAATCTTGCATTAGTTGTTACCGTCAGCACTTGGTTTGCAAAAGCAGAAGACAAAGTAACCAGATTGCCTAAAGTATCGAATGTGCCAAATTGTGCGGCTAAGTTTAATGAGTACGCGGCACTTGCCTCTATATCAGAAACGTTTGTTGTAGCTTGCTGACTTATTGTGGCAAAATTATATAACTGATTATCGGATATTTGAAAATTAGCAAAGTACTCCGCTAGATCAACTAATTTGTAATTACGAGTGTTGTACTCGCCTATCCTTATAAAATTAGATCCTGTTAATAGATCCTCATCGTTTATAGTCGTGTCGTTTATGTATGTTGATATTCTAGCCATAGTTGTGTTTTAATACCCGTACCTCTTTTGGGTTTTTTCGTTTTTAGTACCGCCTTTGCCACCGGCTCTGTTCTTAGATGCTTTTATACATTTGCCTAATCTGTGATCGAAATCAAACCCTTTCTTACACTTCTTTGCTTGTGCAGTACGCTTCTTGTATTTACCCCATTCGCTCATCGCATATTTCTTGTCTCGCTTTGCTTTAGCCAACCGGGCTTTCATTGATAGTTTTTGTGCCATACTTTATTATTACTTATTATACCTAATTATTAATAACGTGACGTTAGGTAGCTACTAATGTACCTTTACAGGCTAATGTCGTATAGGGAAGTAATGGGTTATATATACATATTACAGCAATATACCTTTATAGTAAAGCCATTTATTTTACCCCACCCCCCCGCCTTTTAGGATATTTTAGTGAAAAGTTTTACCTTTTGTTACGTAGTAAACACGGACTGCACTGGATAATACTAGTGTAGCAGCGGAGCTACAGCGAAGCTGTATAGCAATGTATAGCATTGCGTATAGCAAAAACCGCGCCGGAATCTCCACCTGTGACATATTGTCATACATTCATTTTTTATATGTCATATTGTCATCTCCCGTTTTACAAGGCGAACACGATGCAAATTGGATAATATAAGTGTAATTAAAAATAAATAATATGCACCCAAATATCTTTCAAATAGCCTACTCTAAAAAATTCAAAATGTATGACTTTACAATATTAAATAATAATAAAGTAATATACCATTATCACTTTAAAAACTTAAAAGAAATAAATAAATTAATTCAAAAGTATAAATAAAACTTTTACAAACTGAACACGAAGTAAACTGGATAATAATATAAAATAAGTATAACCTTTAAAATTAAATAAAATGAGTAAATTAAATGAAAACCTAAGTAAATTAAGTAAAGAAGAATTAACTGAAATCTTCCCACCTATTCACAGAAACAACTTTGTAGTAAGAGAAAGTTGGTTTGGTAGAAATCAAATAATAACCTTTATTAATAACAAACACCAACAAATAACTTATAACCATGACGAAGTGTTAAAAGTAATGTTACCTAAACTAAAAGTAATGCCATGTTGGATTAAAAGAAAGTATTGGTCTCAATCAACTGATATGCCAACTAATGTAAGAAACAAAGTAATTGAAAGAATAGATTTACTTGAATCTTAAAAAACATCACCGTGTAGAGTAAGTAGATACCGCAACACCAGTGGCATCTACGCGGTGGCGTATAGCATTGTATAGCAAAAATTGCGCCAAACTTTTCAAAAGCGACAAATTGTCATACTTAGTTACTAACACGACAAAACGACAGTCGGTAAATAGCGACAATAGCTAGCTACTATTAAATCATTATATACCTAATGTCACACTTTTGGGTATATAGAGATAGAGTGTTATACCTACAACACCATTTTACATATTAAACATTTTACCTACTTTTGAAATTATTTACAAAGCAAATACGAAGTCATTTGGATAATATAAGTGTAATAAATAAACTAAATAAAATTAAATAAATAACTATGTACAATCAATCTGCCCTAATTAGAATCGCTAAAAACCTTTACCCTAACAAAAATGTCTTTCAACTAACTAAAGAAGAACAAAGAGAAGTTTTAGCAATCTATAATGAATTTCACTAAAAAACGAATAAAATGATATATACAGATAAATACGGAAATGATCTTACTTGGGCAATCGGTATGCAAATGGAAGATAAACTAACTAGAGTAGATGTACTAGGTATAATTGAAACTCACGAACTAAATACGAACACTAACGGATAATATAATTGAATATGAAAAACTTTGAAAATTTAATGCGAGAAATAGGTTTCCAAATAAGTAAACTAAACGATGGTACAATTGAAAAAGAAGATTTTACACAAGCAATTGAAGAAATCCACGAACACTATAACACTACAATAACTATTTAAAATTTAATACTATGACTAATCAATTAAAAGTAATAGACGGATGCGTCTATGTGAGCGAAATCAACGAATGGGTGAGTATAGATTCACTTAACAAAGTAAATAAAATGATAAATTATTATGAAGGAAAATAAAACTTACTACGTATGCAAGTCAATGAAGGAATTGTTGGCATACACCAAAGCAAAAAGAAAACAACGAGCTCATCAACATTATGAGATGGCCAAAGTATACGGCGAGTGCAGTGGAATGGGTAACAGACGTTACAAAGTAAATCAAAAATCCACGTTCTTAAAAGGTAAATCATATGCTTATAAAGGTAGATGGAATTACTACGCGGTGGATCCAAATGGACATTACAAACTAAATACGAAGTAAGTTGGATAATATAATAAATTAATAACTATGATAAAAGCAATATTCTTTTCAAAAATGAGTGACTACAAAGCGGTCGATGTAATATTAAAAATAGTTCTTGCAGGATTATTTATAATGTGGGTACTAGGTATGGGCCAATTGCTATACCACCTTGCAACCGATCCATCATCAATTGAAAATGCAACCTTTGGAATATTTGATACCCTATAATATGAAATTTATAGACTATCCTCAGGACCAAATCGACGCTAAACTACAAGAATGTCTTGATTATGAAGCGAAATACGGTAAAATACCACAAGTAACTGCAGTTAAAAAATGGTGTAAAAGCTATGATTACCGCAAGAAAGAGTGGGAATGGAGACAAAACGTAGCAAAATCAATTAACTACGATACTAACTACCTAAAACCTTATTACAATGATATATATTAACTACAAATTCAATGGTGAAAACGAAACAATAGAAGAATGTAATGATAAAACCGAAGCAAACTTCCTATTGCAAGAGTACAACCTAAGTGACCCTTATGGTGAATATTGGATAAGTTCTAGAAAATGTAAAAACTATAAATAATGAAATTAAAGAGATATAAACAAAATTTAAGAGTAATAGGTAACGATGTATATTCATATAATACTCACGTTGCCGAAATAGTTGGTGACAAATTATATAAATTAAAATGGAGAGTATACGGAATGTCATCTTCTCGTACCACTACAAAACATATAAACTATGTTGCAGACGAATTAAACCTTAAAATAGTTAAAAATTATGAGTAAAATGAAAATTATGGAAGAAGTTGCCGACGTGCAGGTGGCTTACATTATAGAAACATTGTATGACTCTATTGCATGGGCAATGGACGGAATTGAAGAGTTTGAAAAATTAGACGACGAAGCATTCAACACGGTGCACGGTGCTATACAAACCTTAACTATCGAGAAACTTCACGCTGGATATGTACCTGCAGAAGATTATACAAACTAAACACGAACTCAATTGGATAATATATTTGTATGAAAAAATGTAAATGTAAAAATATAATACCAATTGGTAGAGTCAAACTAGGTTACAATACCTGTGTTGATTGCAGTACAACTCAACAATACAGTTACGTACCTATAATTGCAAACAAACAAGTACTCGAGGTGCAAATTGTATCTCAAGAAGTAAGTGCTGCGGTGCATAAATCGTGGCGAAGAAAGTAACAAAGTCAGACGAGTAGCTTAATTAGGTGTGTATGTGGTGTCGACTGTCGACGGGCATATGTGAACGTACGGAAGTGTATTACACACACATAAGTGAATAGCTGGCGAAGTGAGAAATAGGAGACAATTTAAGAGCTGAGACCATTTGTCACACTAACTCACAAGGAACATAATTTGGTATGGCCGGAGAAAAGCTTCCGGAGGCAGGAATACGGTAACGCGGGTTCGAATCCCGCTATGTTCCCTAAACAGTAAGTACATGTGTGCCTTGTTGACATGAGAGGCATTACGGAAGTGCATTGTGCTTACTGTTATCTTAATGCGGGATAGAGCAGAGGTAGCTCGTTGGGCTCATAACCCAAAGGTCGGAGGTTCGATTCCTTCTCCCGCAACTAATGAAATATCCGAACGCAAAGAAACATTTTTATGTGTCAATTCTGAAGAGTGTAGTAAGAATTGGCGGGTATGCACTACTACCCTTCAATATTGTAGTGGCATGTATTGTACTGATAATCAGTGAGTTAATTGGTATAATTGAGGAGATGGTTTAATTACAAACTAAATACGAATACAATTGGATAATATAAACGTAAACTAAATAAAATTAAATTATGAGCAAATCACTTTACCACAGGTTATTTCCTGAACTACGAAAAAATCTAAATGCAAATGCGAAACAATACGAAACCGCAAAACACTTAAAGTACAGATTGATGAGCCACACGGCGTGGTATCAATTAACTATTGACGACGTTAGACAACTGCAAACTTGGGCAGACTTCTACGACAGATCACTTGACTCAGTGCTATACGGCGATAACATTATCAAAAAGTAATGACGTTAAACGAGCGAGCACACGATAAAATCTACGCTAAAATAAATGCGTTAGAGTGGGAAATACACGATTATCAAAAAGATATTGATGACGGTACCGCAACTAGATTTATACCTATGAGTTTACACAACTCTGTATTAAAGTCTAGAAAGCGTGAAAAAGAATTATACGAATACATTTTAAAATTAATATTAGATGAGCACAAGAAGCGTAACAATGGTAATTAACCGATCAGTAGCTAAACAATTTGAACAAGGCTTTGCGGTTAATCCTGAAAAAGTAAAAGACGATAGCTATGTAAATATGTACTTACACCACGATGGTTATCCACAATGGCACGGCGTAGAATTATCCAACTGGATAACACATATGCAAGAAGACCAAGGATTTAGTAATTTTGGCGATGGTTCAAGAATCGCATCACATTTAGTAAAAGACTTTCATTACCGTAGTCAATACTTATACCCTAGTGTAGAATCTATTGATCACCATTACACATGGATAATATGGACTGGTAAACCTGATGTGTGGATAAGTTGTTGGGACAATTACGAAAACAAAAATGTATTCGTTGGTGGGGGTCACAAGTTAATTAAAAAGTATTCAGAACCCAATATGGGTTATACTAATTGGAAAGATAAAAATAATAATGATGAATAACAAAGAAAAAATATACAAAGAAGATATGTACGACGTTACACCTGAAGAAGCAAAGACTTGGATACTAGATTATTACAATTCTAAAATTACAACGGACTTTATGGGAACCAACACTTGTGACTATATATTTGAATCTGTATATACTGCAGACTCTTATACGGTTTATTGGGCCCACGCTAATGATGACTACGGTTTTAATCCTGAAAATGTATACTATTATGCTACAGGTATGGCTGAAGAAATTATCGGTTGTATTAAAGATGGTCTTGATATATTTATCGATGAAGAAATTTACGACGAATTATACGTGGATGATATGCTTCATGAACTTTATATTGAAGTGCAAGATAAAATACAGACTAAACACGAAGACTAATGGATAATAATAATATGACAGACAAGCAATACCAAATGCTATACAACCGCATCAAAACCGATTTGTATAATGAATTTATTAATCCTGAAACTGCTACTTACGGGCTTGATGTCGTGCGACAACAGGATGCTAAAGAATATACAGAAGGTGAAATAATTTTACAAGAAATAGAAAGTTTAACTGGTGTAATGAAAGAATACGAAGACAACGAAGAATACGAACAAGCGGCGTTTATTAAAAAAAGAATTGAAAACCTAAAAAAAAGATTATAACGAGACTATGAGTAATTCTTATATAATTTCATGGAAAGATGGCACTATAACTTACCGGTGTAAAATAGATAATAAAATAAAAACAACTAATAAAGAAAAATGCAAATTTTGTGGTAGCACTGAATTAGTATATCACCAATATATAATAAAGGACTCGTCATGCCAAGAGTGCGGCGAGTGGCAAAACGGAGAAACAATATGAACATATTTTATTTACACGACGACCCTCATTTAGCAGCGAGTTATGTTTATGACAAACACAAAGTTAAAATGATCTTAGAGAGCGCTCAAATGCTCTGTACGGCTCATCATCATTATGCTGAAGAACGAGGCTATGATCCTTCTTATATACCATATAAAAAAGCACATTACAATCACCCCTCAAGTATATGGTGTCGTGAAACAAGTGCACAGTACTATTGGTTATTTGAACACATGCTAGCACTCGGTAATGAGTATACTAAGCGATATAATAAACGGCATTTGAGTATTGAAAAATGTTTTGATGCTTTAAAAAATTGCCCAGTGGGTATGCCGCTTGGTAATAAATTTAAACAACCGCCGCAATGCATGCCAGACGAGTTCAAACGGTCTAATGCTATACACGGTTACTGGCGATATTACATTATTGAAAAAGCAAAAATAGTAAATAAAAATGAAACACCTTATACTTTTAACACTATTCCTAAAGGAGTTAGTGACCGCTACGGTTTACCATGCGGTGCCTGAACAGACAGACAGTACTCCATTCGTCACTGCCTCTATGAAACATATAAACCCTGATAATCCTGCAGGCCATCGGTGGATAGCAGTTTCACGAGACCTTGAAAAGTTGGGTTATACGTTTGGAGCAATTGTCTGCATTGAAGGAATAAATAGAAAATTTGATGGCGACTGGATTGTACAAGACCGAATGAATAAACGTTTTACTAAACGTATTGATTTACTTGTAAATGTCGGCACTATGGGAAAATGGAATAACATAAAAATTGAACTAAATGAGTAACACAGCAAAAAATGCAAAGCATTTAATTAAAGTTAATTACAGAGGTATCACAGATAAAATCAAGAAATTTCAAAAGCCAAGAAGAGCGACGAAAGCTAATAAATAATAATTAGTAAACAGCTAATGTCACAAGAAAGAAACATACAGTGGCTGAATGATAGACAAGTTATATACTATCGTAACCCTATCACAGATGAGCCAACCGAGTCAACTGATCTATATGATTACTACGCGGAAGGTACGTATCAATGCTATAGCTTATTCAGAAGTAAAGCAAAGATAACTACATACAAATCTTTAAAGTGGCATTTCTTAGTTTTATACTATTTAAATGCAGATGGCATCGAAGGCGATGAAGTTTCACTTGATGATGATATGCGATCTATATTTAATTTTATTGCAGACAAAGAAAACGGTTTTGTTACATTTTTTATGAAACAAAAAATACTTAACAATATGATTAATGAAGTGCTTGCTGTTGGCGATACACCTCCGCGCAATCGTATACGTAAAGTTATATTTAAATTTAATACAGGATTAACGTTGTCGCAAAAGTTAAGCATTGTTGGTACATTGATTGGTAAAGGTAAAAAAGTTTCAGAAGATGACATATACCAGTGTATGCTTGATTTGAACCACGAAAAACAAAAAATAACAATTAACAAATTAGCTAAATTACTAGGTTGTACGACACGTACAATACATAGAAACATGGGCAACCAATTAAAAACAGAAAAAGAATTACTTAATAACGAAATATGAAAAAATATAATATACCAATATATTTAAAGTATAAGCAAGAAGTTGAAGATGCTTGGGAAGATGTTAATAAACCAATTGACGGCGATTATACTGGATTAACTAATGATGAAATCATTATAAACTTTTTACCATTAGTGGAAAACATAGCAAGAAAACAATCAACGTCTGATCAAGCTTCAGGTATATTATCAATACTTGATTTAATACAAGAGGGTAGTGCAGGTTTAATTGCTGCCACAAATAAATTAGATCGTGAAACATTAAGGAAGTCAGATGATCAAGAGAAAACATTAAAATCGTTTTTATCTAAACGGATCAAAGGTGCAATCAGACGTGCAGTTGATATGAATAGAGGCGAAATAAGAATACCCGAGCATAAATTAAATGAGATACGCAGAAATCCGAAAGACGAAAGATTAGTTTCAATGTTTTTTAATTCTGTATTCTCTTCAATTGATGCTAAGCCAAACAACGACGAAAATTTAGCTTATCAAGTTATAGATAAATCTGAACCATACAACATAGCTTTATTAAATACTTATTTGTTAGGACTAATGCGAACGCATTTAAATGAACGGCAATATAATGTATTAAGATTAAGTTACGGATTAGATTGTGATAAGCATTCAGCAAACGAGATAGCATCAATAGTTGGAATCAATGTGAGTACTGCTCATGTTCGTATTTCACAGATAAAACGCGATGCTATACAAACCTTAATTGACAACGTAGACAGCTCGCAAGTGCTTGATTACCTGTAAGTTACGGTAAATATAAAATTTAAGTTTAATAATTAACATGTAATAATATTAGTATGACCCTAAACCAGAAACTGTCAACCATTCAGACAAAATTTAAATCGAAGAAAAGTAGATTTAACTCATTCGGCAAATACAACTTCAGATCAGCCGAAGACATTCTCGAAGCAATTAAACCCTATCTCTTAGAGTTAGGAGTATCAGTAAGGATTAAAGAAAAATTAATCTCAACTGAACCTATGCCTATACTTGAAAGCACAGCTGTTATTCAAGATGAAAAAGGTATGGAAATAAAAGCTACAGCATTAGTTGGTGTAGACTTAAATCAGAAGGGTATGCAAACTCCACAAAAGTTTGGTTCTGCTTCGAGTTATGGTAAAAAGTATGCGCTTGGCAACTTATTACTTATAGACGACACTCAAGATAGTGACGCAACAAACAGTCACGGCAAAGTTACTATTGCAAAACCTAAACCAGTCGCAAACAAAGCTGAAATAAAAAACAAAGAAGATGTTAAATTTCAAAAAGCTTTAGACTACATTAGAGCAGGTGGTAAAATGGCAGTGATTGAAAACAAGTACGTCTTAACACCAGATGTTAAGAAACAATTAATTGAATTAACTACATTGTAAATGAACAAAGAAAAGGTATTAGAAAAGTTAAAAGAAGATGAACATTATTATGGCAAGTTTGGTAAACAATTCTTGAGTAACAGTGACATATCTACTTTGCTTACTAATCCTTTAGCTTTAGGCGAACAATCAAAAATGTCTTCAGCGTTTCTTGTTGGTGGTTATTTTCATACTGCAATACTTGAACCAGATAAATTAAAAAAGTTTAAGATAATTGAAAGCAGTACGAGAAACACAAAACATTATAAAGAAATGTCTGGCGGCGAACTGTGTTTATTACAACACGAAGTCGATCAAATTGAATTGATGACCGAAAAATTAATGAATAATGATATATGCCGAGGTTTAGTCCGAGGTATAGATGTTGAGTATGAGAAGCCTGGTATAGTGGAGCTTGAAGGCAATATGTGGAAGGGAAAAGCTGACATCATAAACCATGATGATCAACTAATCATTGACCTGAAAACCACTTCTGATATACACGCTTTCAGGCGTTCCGCTTACCGTTATAATTACGACAGTCAGGCATACATCTACAGTAAATTATTCGGCTATGAATTTGTGTTTATGGTAATAGATAAAAAGACACATCAAATAGCAGTTATTGATTGCTCACCAGATTTTTATAAGTCAGGTGAGGCTAAAGTTAAAAGAGCCACTGAGGCTTACGACTTATTTTTTAAAACCGAAGGATTTGAACCTTCACAATACTTTATGAATTTAACCCTTTAAAACCCTTATTATTATGGCAAGAAGAAAAAAAGCAACAACTAAATTATGTGCAATGACGGGAATGACCTTTCCAACAACAGAGTTTTATGCAAACAAAACATCTTCAGATGGATTGCATGCGTATAGCAAAAAAGCTGACAACTTCAGAAGAAGATTACAAGCTACAGGAGCTACAGTAGGAACTACTGAGCTGAGAACTATGTTCAATAATTTATTTCAAACAGCAGTATAATATGGCTAGTATAATTAAAACAAGTATCAATCTTAACGAGATACCAAAAGACAAAATCATTGTTGGTAAGAAAGGTAAGTATTTACCGATTACTATTACAATAAATGATGAAGTTGATCAGTTCGGTAATCAAGGACCGGTTGTAGTTGCTCAATCCAAGGAGGAAAGAGAAGCTAAAAATCCTAAAGTTTATTTAGGTAATGTTCAAGTAGTTTGGACAAATGGTGATAATGTTGATGCAGCACCAAGATCAGATCAACCGACACAAGCAGCGGCTCCGGCTCCTGCAGTAGCAGATGATTTACCATTTTAAATAGTTAGTTAATGCAAGTAAACAACACGGAGATTAATGGTTTTTTAATCGACCAGTTTAACCAACATAATTTAGATGTTGGTAAAGCACAGGGGATTTGTCCCCTGTGTTCGTCTAATAGAAAACCTGAAAATAGAAAACAAAAGTGTGCCTCTTACGATTGGGAAAGAGGTTTGGGTACTTGCCATCACTGTGATTCAACATTTCAATTACATTCATATCAACGTAAAGGGTCTGCACTCAAAGAGTATGTTAGGCCCGATGCGTTGAATGTTGTTGACCCTAAACAGTTAGGTTCAAAAGTATATGAGTGGTTCCAATCACGAGGTATATCTCAAAAAACTTTAGATGAATTAAATGTCACGGAAGGTAAAGAGTTTATGCCACAGACCGGCAAGTCCGAGAATACAATTCAATTTAATTATATAATGGGTGACCAACTCATTAATGTTAAATATAGAGACGGCAGAAAGAATTTCAAATTATATAAAGGTGCTGAGAAGATATTTTATAACATTAATAGTATAGTTGGTTATGACGATTGTATAATAACAGAAGGTGAAATGGATGTGTTAGCATTACATGAAGCCGGAATTAAGAATGCAATATCAGTTCCTAACGGAGCTACACTTAATTCAAATAATTTAGATTATTTGGATAACTGTATAGATTACTTTGAGAATAAAGAAAAAGTAATACTAGCTGTAGATAATGACGAACCAGGTCAAGCGCTACAACAAGAATTTATAAGACGACTCGGAGCAGAAGTTTGTTATTTAGTTACATTTGAAGATTGCAAAGATGCAAATGAATATTTAATAAAATACGGTAAAGAGAAATTAATTAAACGTATTGAAGGAGCTAGGCCAGTTCCATTAGAAAATGTAACAACTTTTAAAGATATAGAAGATGAAATTACGGACTTTGTTAAAAATGGTTTCAAACGTGGGTATCAAATTGGTTTACCTAATTTTGATAACATTTTTAGTACTTATACTGGCCAGTTTATCACTGTTACTGGGATACCTAGTAGCGGAAAATCAGATTTCGTTGATCAGATGGTAGTTGGTTATAATCAAAACTACGCATGGAAAACAGCATTTGCATCGCCTGAAAATGCACCAACATATTTACATGCTCATAAACTAATGAGAAAAGTTTGGCAAGATATGCCGCGTAAACATGATATTGGCACAGACAAATGGAATCAAGTAGCGGAACACGTTAATGATAATTTCTTTTTCATTGACATGGAAAGATACACACTTGAATCTGTATTGCGTAAAGGCGCTGAGTTAGTAAAACGTAAAGGTATTAAATGTTTGGTTATAGACCCGTTTAATAAAATCAGAGACGTTGATTGTAAAACTGAAGACGTTAATAGATACACAATGGAGTATCTAACAAAGATTGAAACGTTTGCTAAAAAGTATGACGTATTAGTGTTTATAGTGGCACATCCAACTAAGATGTATAAAGATAGTAATGGCAAGATTGAAGAACCAACTATGTATAACATTAAAGGCGGAGGTGAATGGTATGATGCATCTTATCATGGTATATTAGTTCATAGAGATTATGAAAACAAAACTGTTAAGGCTAAAATACTTAAAGTTAAGTTTCAGAATTTAGGAGAGAACGGAGCTGAAGCT